>ERZ1292644.146-Hain-H14-01um-R2-146-length-49148-cov-12_pt1 | contig 49148 bp, 89 predicted proteins | sample MGYA00564402_ERZ1292644 | MGnify/ENA primary metagenome ERZ1292644 (study PRJEB36523, sample SAMEA6512644) | groundwater metagenome | collected 2019-01-09 | study: AquaDiva: Metagenomics assemblies of 32 groundwater samples
CTGCACTATACGGCCGAATGGCCGCTAGTCGTTATCAAGCCCGCCCCGCGCCAGCCTCTTTTTTTTTTTTTGTGGAAGCGGCGAAGTAGTCAAGAATGGCGCGGCGGCGTGGAAGGACACGCAAGCGTTTATGATGTACTCGGTCCCGTAGGTGCACGGGTAGCTCAGTGAAGCAAGTGTGCGGCTAGGTGTACTAGTCACCCCCAGCACAAACTACTTCGAGCCGGTATCAAGCCCGGCCTGCGCCAGCTTCTTTTGGAGGGGGATAATTATGATTACCCTGCTCGTTTCAGAAAAACGGGTGTGGTTCACTCTCGATCAGTTAGCCACTAATGAAGCCTTAGTTGGTGGTAATCCATCAAAGCGCTCAGCCTTTGAAGACGCAATGGGCTATTTGGAAGCACCAACACCAGAGGAGTGTCGCCGGTTGTACGAAGAATCTGAGCGATGCACCTGCGGGGTGAACAGCAAGCTCCCCGAGATGCATGGCTTGGCAGCCGCCGCCATTCAGGAGGGGAAGGCATGAGTGTCTTACAGGTTGTGGACCCCAAACGCCGCATATATCCCCAGATGGCAGAGCACATTGCCGACCTTGCAGCAGCCCTCGCCGCTGCCCAAGCGCGGCTGGCGGAGGTGGAGCGGGAGAACGAATCGCTGCGCAAGTATCCCCAGAAGTTGCTGGAGACCCGCGCCCGCTACGAGGCGATGCGGGAGGGGTTGAAGCAGGCGGTTGAGTTGTTAGATGAAGTCAAGGCCCAGTGGGGTGCTGACTATCTGTGGGAAAAATGGGGCCTGACGGCGGCCATAGAAAAGGTCCGGGCCGCCCTCGCCGCCGCGCAGGAGCCGCAGGCGTGAACATCGTCCGCGCCCCAAAGCTGGAACGCTGGCTCCTGGACACCACGAAAACGTGGCTAGAGGACCAGCCTCGCGCCGAGGGCACCCACGTCTCGGATCTCCTGAACCCCCGGAAAGCCTACTGGAAATTTGTGGACCCCCGGCCCATGACGGATGCGGAGGCGGGGTATTTTGTCGCGGGCCGGGGGCATCACCAAGTAATTGAGGCCATTCTGGAAAAAGCCAAACACGCCGCCCGGCCCACTAGCACCGATGCGGGCACCTACCAGTGGCGCGGGATCCACTATAGCCCAGATGTGCTGTCCCCCCACCCCCTTGAGATCAAAACCACCCGGTCGCGCTACGGCCCCAAGTCAGATTCCCCCCGCAGTCTCCTCGTGGCATACGAAACATACCTCAAACAACTCAAGGCGTATTGCGCAATCCGCGAGGATGGCCGGGGGGATCTGCTCGTTTTTTACCTGAACCTAGAAGACAAGGCCACCGGGCGCACGACGCCCACGTTCCAATGGTACACAATCACGCTCACGCCGCAGGAGATCGGGCAGATTCAGGCGGACTTGCTCGCCAGCAAGACGGCGCTGGAGCGGGCCAAGAAGAACAAGAAGTACCGGGCGCTCCCCCTCTGCCCAGAGTGGCTTTGTCGCGGGTGCCAGTGGCTTGAGAAGTGCAAGCCGTGGCTTGATGACCGTAAGCGGGAGAAGCTCCAACCGAAGACGAGGTTGCACGTATGAGTAGGATTGTGGGAATAGACCCTGGTATCCGCAACCTTGGGCTGGCGAGCATAGATCCTGCGGTGCTTGGGGGACAGGCTCACCGCACGCTCCATGTCGAGGTCAACGGCCCTATGGACGCGCTGGCCCGGGTGGTTGACTTCCTCGGCTCCCCCACGATTCCCACGGTGCTTGCCGTTGAGGGCTGGGGAGACTACGGCCCCCGCAAGGGAGCCTTTGCCATGCTGAAACTAATCGGGGGGATCTGCGGGTTGGGGATTGCCCGCGGGTATCCGGTATTGGAGTTCGCCCCTCGGGAAAAGGAACGGGTTGGCCCTAAGCTCTCTCGCCCCGCGGGGATGACCGACCACGAGTGGGACGCGCTCTGCATCGCCCACCTTGCAATGGAGAAGATATGCCCAACGACCAAAAGCTCATCGTCCCCGCGAAGCCGAAAGTCCTTGTCTTTGACATCGAATGTTCGGGGCTCCAAGGGGACTTCGCTACGGTCCTCACGGTCGGGTCGAAGTGGCTCGGGGAGCCGAAAAAGAATACGCTAGTCAAGAACATCACCCACTTCCCCGGCTGGCGGAAGGACCCCTCGAACGACTCCCAGCTAGTGAAGTGGTTCTACCCGCGGATGGTGGAGGCGGATGTTTGGGTCACGTTCTTCGGGCAGGCGCAATCCAGCGGGAAGGGCTTCGATGAACCGATGCTTGTCACCAAGTTGCTGGAGCACAAACTCCCCGCGCTCCCCGACAAGATCCACATTGACATCTACCGCACGGCGCGGAAGTACCTGCGGATTCATTCCCGCCGACTGGCGACCGTGGCTGAATTTCTCAAGGTGCCCACCCAGAAAACCCCCATACAAGCCGCTATCTGGAAACGGGCGGGGGCTGGGCACAAGGAATCTATCAACTATCTTGACGATCACTGCCGCAAGGATGTGTGGATTACCGAGGAAGTGTACTACCGCCTCCGCCCCTACATCCGCGACCACCCCCGGCTGCTGGGGTTTGGCCCGTGCCGCTTTTGCGGAAGCTCCAAACTCACGCGGCAGGGCTACCGCGTCACGCGCTCAAAGGGGCGCTCGATTCAGGTGCAATGCACGTCCTGTGGCGGCTGGGACCACATGAACCTAGCAGATGCCGCGAAATGGGCGCAGGAGACGCAATGAAACCGGTTATTCTGGATGCCCCGATGGGTAAGTGGAGGCCTGTGGTGTACGCCAAGGACCAGCCACAGTATTTCCCGCTACCGGCTATTCACAACGACACAGGGACGGTCATTACCTGTTGGCGGCTGACATGGCGGGAGCGGTTGTTGGTCCTACTCAGTGGCCGCCTATTTCTGTCTGTGTTGACCTTCAACCGACCATTGCAGCCCGTGAAGTTGACGACATCATTTCCTGCATTTGCCGCGATCAAAGCCGCGCAGGAGCCGCAGGAATGGGTCGCGTGACCCGCTCGAAGGGGCGCTCAATCCAGGTGCAGTGTACATCCTGCGGGGGCTGGGACCACAAGAAGGAGGCAGACGCCAAGAGGTATGCAACGTGAAAACCTTTAGTCAGTTACGCCGGGGCTCTACCCGTGACGAGAGAAATTTCTGGATGTGCTTTTTGGCGCTGCTTTCAATAACTTGGTTGCTGAACCCGGATAAACCATAATGGGCCGCGTGACCCGGCGGGATCTCCCCGTCCCGGGCTCAGTGTATCACTACCGAAACAAGGCGCTGATCCAGGCCCGCTTCATGCGGCGGCTTCCCAAGGGTGTCCCGGCGTGCGACACAATCCGGTTTACCATGTTTAAGCCACATAGCAGGTCCAGTTTCCACATGTGGATGCGCCCGGACGAGGCGGCGGCGGCCATCGCGGTGCTGGGGCACGCACTCTGGGCGGCGGGGGTTTCCGACTACATCAAGCGGGGAGGCACATAGAAATGCTGGCTTATCATTTTGTCGCTGACAAGCTCCGCAACGGGCAGCCTGTGCCGCCTGACGGTGTGTGGCTGGAGTATGATGGTCCACTGCCACTTATTATGTGTGCACGTGGCCTGCACGCATCACAGCACGCCCTTGACGCCTTGGCATATGCGCCAGGCGATATTCTGTGCCGCGTGGAATTGGCTGGCACGATCCTGTGCGGCACTGATAAGTTCGTTGCCACTCGGCGGCGCATTCTTTCTCGGGCCGATGCGACCGAGTTGATATGGGCCTTTGCGCGGCGCTGCGCTCTGGATGTCGTCCATCTCTGGGCGTGTCCACCGATTGTGAAGCAATATTTGACAACCGGGGAGGAAACATTGCGCTCGGCGGCGAGGTCGGCGGCGAGGTCGGCGGCGGGGTCGGCGGCGTGGTCGGCGGCGGAGACAAAATATAGGCAATGGTTTGCAGAAGACGTAGATCGTCTCCTGGTGGGTAATAAACCATGAGCGCGGCAATCCCGGAATACGGCATCGTGATCTGGCAGGATGCGGCCACCGTCTCGGGTAAGCCGAACATGAAGAAACTCCAGAAGGAAACCGTGACGGTTGCCTCGATGGGGAAACTCTTCCTCAACGCGCAGGGCATCCTCCTGGTTCTCCACGAGTACAAACCCGATGCCGCGTTCCAGCGCGACGTGGAAGCCACCGTAATTCCAATGGCCTGGGTCACGGAGATCCAGGCACTTGTCCATGTGGAGAAGGCCCATGCGGCGTCCGAAGGGTAAGCGCGAGATACCATGCGCCAACGGCTGCGGGGCGACAAACTACACCGGGCGGCTCGACCTCACCGGCTGGACGTGCCCCGAGTGCGTGCAAGCCGGGCTCAACCTGGAAAAAGGACCGTTCGCGGAGCCCGCGTTGACCCCAGAGCAAAAGGTCGCCCTCACGCGAAAAAGCGAGCGCAAGCGGTTGCGCGCCACTGGGCGGCGGGCGGGTGGAAGAAATGCCAGGGGTGCTCGCAGATGACGCAGCGGCGGGGCCACCCCTGCGGGCGGTGCGGGGGGGTAAGGTGAACAGGGGCGTGGGTCTCCACTACTGCACCGAGGGGTTGACCCCCGACAAATTTCGGGATTGGGTCTTCGAGAATGTTAACGTGCTGCAACTTGACACGCCGGAGCTGATGATCTGTGGGGACCACAACCGCAGCGTGTTTTTCAGCTACGTCCCCCCGCGTGACAAGCTCCGCATCGGTGTCTTCGGTGAGATGACCGAGGAGCAGGGATGGGATGCGATTGGCCAATGGGCGGAACGATTCGCCCGGGGTACTGAGTGCAATCTGGAGGCGATTGAGCGGGATCTCTTCGAGGGCGGTGTGTGCGTTGGTCACTGGTCGCTCCCCCTCGCCCCGAGCTCAGAACCCGCCAATAATCCCGCCAAAATAGCGGGGAAGAAGAAAAAGGACCCCCGCCCATGTTGAGGGGGGTAGTGCTGCTCCTGCTCCTGCTCGCTGGCTGCGCGGGTGCGGAGCGGGAGATTGCCCGGCTGGAGCGGGAAGGAATGTACCGCGTCGGGCCATGCAAGTTGGAGATCGTGGACTTCACCGGCATCCAATGCACTGTCTGGAGATTTTGACATGACGTTGTCTGACACCATCATCCTGCTTCTGCTCCTGGCGCTGGGTGGAATATTTGCTGTGGGCCTCTTCCAGCGGGAGTATCGGCTAAAATCCCCATGTGCTTATCACACCTGGGTGTGGGATGAAAATTTGCGTGGCTATCGCTGCTCAGTGTGCAAGCACCACGCAAACGGGGGGGATGACTTGAAATCATGGTTTTACAACGGGCACTTTTGATGTGTTGGGCGTGGTAGAGTGAAACGAATCATCTTCGACGTGGACGGGGTGCTTGCCGACTTCATCCTCGGGTTCACCAGGTTGGGGAATTCGATATATGGTACCCCCATCGTTGCTACCACACACCATAAGAAATGGGGGGAGTTCCCCGGTCTCGGGCCGGAACAGGAAGATGCACTTTGGGGAATCGTGAAGAAGTTTGAGGCTAATTTCTGGTTCAGCTTGGAGCCGCTCGTTTCCTCCGAAGTATTCCGCGGCATTCAGGATCTCAGAGTATGTGGAGATGATGTGTACTTTGTAACCAGCCGTCCCGGGGAATATGCAAAACAACAAACAGAGCACTGGCTTCAACTGCACGGGATCTCCCACCCTACGGTGATTATCTCATCAAAGAAGGGGGAAGCCGCGGCAATGCTGGGGGCAGACTATTGCCTCGATGACAAGGCGGAGAATGCCTGGTGCGTGGCGTGGCTCTCCCCGCGCACAAAATCGTTCCTTCTCAGCCGGAAGTATAACCAATACGACCCGTTGGCGTTTGGCTCCAGCCGGGTTCAATGCGTGGATACCGTGGATGAGTTCCTGGACATCGTAGTGCAGGGAGAATAACCAATGCCACAAGCAAAGATTATCACCCGTCTCAAAGAACTGTTTCCTCACGGGCACCCGGACTTTATCCCCTATACCATTGCGGAGATGGAACTCCACTCTCGCAAGAACCATGATTACGCTCGCGGGGGAAATCCGCTGGGAAACTTTGAGCGGCGAGCGGCCTTCTATCGCCGGTATCCCGGCTTGGATCTCGGGAATCCCGTTGTCGTCGCGCTAGTGGACGCGATGAAGCAGTTCGACGCGGCCCTCTGGATGCTTTCACAGAAGTATGATGGGGCGGTTGAAGGTATCAATGCCCGCCTTAAGGATGTGAGCGTGTACGTCAAACTCGCTCGTATCCTCCACAACGAGCACAGCGGGGAGCCTTACGGGGCGGATTGCTGCCAAACCCCTGGGTGCGAGCACGCTCCGGTGCCGATGGATCCCATCACAGAACGGGCGGTGGATATGGATGCCCCCGCAGGCCGCGACTACTATACGGGCGCGGGCTATTCATAAAGGGGAGGCAACTGCATGAGCGGCGGGGAGACAGAATACCGCTGCACCCATTGCAAACGCATGTTTGTGGGGGTCAGCCGGGGCTATTTCGTCGCGGGGTTGCGCGAGGGGGTGCTGTGCTCCACCATTTGCCTTCTGAATTGGGCCAACGAGGCCCTGGCCGTGATCGGGCGGCAGATGGAGCAGTTGTTTTGGGAGCACGAACAGGGAGGGAGTGGGTGATGCCCGAATACACGTTGAAATTCACACTGCGCCTGGAACGGGGTATAGAACAATAGATCCCCAATCACAGCGCGGGGATCTTTGTGCCCGACCACAAAAATGAGACCATACCAAGCCGGCCAACGATTTGAGTACGAATGCCGGTACTGCCATGAGGTTGTCGGCGGCACAAACAACATTGCCCCAGCATCCCCCTGCATACACTGCGGGATCTACTGGGGCGAGGTGGGGCCAAAGGTTATTCACGTGGGTCCACCAGGCGCACACCCCCCGGGGGGAGTGACGGCGGTGGAATCTCTGGAGCGGCTGGTGGAGATTTTGCGGAAGGTTTTTCGGGATATGGAAGAAACAGACAATGCCCTGTAAACATGATGAAGTGGATTGGGCGGCCTTTGCCGCCATGTATGCTTCGGACGTGACAAGGCATTTGGGGGCTCAAATGAAAACTGATGGTGAACCGGCGTTTCCACAAACTAGTAATGAATGGGTTGATCGCCCCGGCATGTCCCTCCGCGACTGGTTCGCGGGACAGGCACTTGTTGGTTTGGTTATCAACCCAAGCATGTGCAGCCCCGAGTGCCCAATAAGCCACAGGGCCTATGAGCTGGCCGACGCCATGCTCGCCGCTCGGGAGGGAGGAGAAACCGGCTAATGCGCCAGAAGCTTGATTCAACCAGCGTGCTCGTTAAGGACATATCCGACCAGCCACAGGATTCCCGGTACATCCTGTTCCTTGTGGGGTTTTTGGGTGAACGGGCGGGGTTGGCCGTTGACGGGGTGCGGGAGAAGGATGCGGTGATGGAGGCATGGGTTGATGTATATCCCACAACCAGAGTGGAGGATCGGTATAGTTCATCGCATGTCCAGGTTGTAGTTGCTAAATGGAATCCGACGATGCCGTGGGCGCTGGTGGAGCGGTCCCGGTTGGAGTCGTTCTCGGTGCGGGAGTGGATGAAGCGGTTGGCGCAGGATAGCGAGGACTCGAAGGCGCTGGTGAAGGAAATATTCCCCAATGGTGGTGGGGATCAGATGGTGGTGGCGACCGGGGATGCGGAGGAGTTGGCTGCGGCGTTGAATCCCGCCGGCGGGGGAATCCAGGGGTATTTGTGAACTGGTGGTCGCCTAGACTAGCTGTAATTCCCCCACTTACCGCAGAAGATTTACAGCGGGCTTTGGATGTTGTGGCAGAGATTCCGGCCCAACCGTGGTATATACTTTTACCGCCACGGGTGGCAGATCGGTACAAAAAACTACTAACGCGGGATCGGTGGTACGAATTTTGGCGGGATGCGCGGATATTCAGCCGGCTTTGCAACGCCGGGATACTATGCCACAAAGTTTAGGAAATGAGGACCGCTGCGTGTACTGCGACTGTACCGGGGAGATGCTGTTCCCCGGAGTCTGCGGGGAGTGCCACGACTTCGGGGTGGACGCTCGGGCTATTTCGCCGCCGCCATCGCCCGAACCGCATCCCATGCCCACCCAACTAGACCTGTGGTAAGAAGAGCAACAACCGCCAGCGCCCCAGTAACGTAAGAGCGCCAATTCTCCAGCTTATCCACGCGACCTTCCATTTTCACTTGGGCCGCGTAGCCCTTGTCTGCGACGCAGCGCCACGTTAGTTCCATAGCGTCGAGGCGCTTGTCCACCGCGTCAAATTTGGAATCCAGGTAGCGGAAAAGTGTATGCTCTTCGGGGTCGGGCATTATTCCTCCCCCGCCGCTGCCCCGAGTGCCGCTGCCAGCGGTGGGGCGAACCGCCTCATCACCACCCCTTCTCCCACTTTATTTTCCAACATATCCATGACCAATTTAAGCACGGCTGGACGGCGGAGTAGGCGCTCAATTCCCCGTGAACCCGCAACGCCAAGCAGCGCCCCCGCCATAGCCCCTTCCCCCGCGCCCTTCCACCCACCCAGGGCGCCCCCCACTGCGCCCGCTGCGCCCATACTCCCCAACCACCACGCAAGTGGGTGGGCAAAGCGCCCCCAACCTTCCCCCGTGGGGCGGGCATACCGCGACATCTTATCCACGTAGGCCCCGACGGCTTTTGCTTCCGCGGGCGTGAGCAGTTTCGCAGCCCGCTCCGCAAGATCCGTTTCTAGCGCCTCTGCCCCCCCGCCGAAGATCTCTTTATGGACTTTGCCAGGGTAGGCAATGCGCTGAGTTGCGGACGCGGCGCTTTCCGGGGCCGCCCCGATGCCTTTTTCCGCGACGTACTCCCCGATGTCTTTCTTGAGGGCAGCACGGGCGTAAGTTTTTCGGAGTCCCAGCAATTCTTGGGCGCGGACAGAGCCACCTTCCGCCAGGGCACGCACATCCGCCTCAATGGATTTTCGCAGCGCCCGCATGGAGTTTTGTAAGTGTTCCGGGGCTGACCCGCTGAGATCGCGCAATCGGCGCATCAGGGTTTGCACTTCCCCGATGGGCAAGGTTTTTACTGCGCCAGTCACTCCGGTTGAGATATTTTCAACGGCATCCGCGAGTTTTTCCAACTTCAAATCGCGGAAGTATTTCCCCACCGCGGCAAACTCTTCGCCCGTCCGTTCCAACTTGGCAACTTTCTCCGCCGTTTGCTGGAGGGGGACAAGCACTTGGGCACTTTCCGGGTGCTCAACAAATTCCTCTATGGCCTTCCCCGCCACTTTGGTTGTGGGGGCGTCAATCTTCTCCACGACCTTGGGGAGATCCCGAGCAGCGATCATCTGCTTGGCCCGCCACGAGCCGGGGATAAAGTTTCCTGCCGTTTTACCCGCCAGCCAACCGAGGCCCCCAAGGGCCTTGGGCAGTAAGTATGTGAACGCCCCCTCTTTTGCCATACCCAAGAGCTCGTCCAGGACAGGAGGTCGTTCCGCTTCGGGTGTTGACAAACGCCGGGCCAAAACATTTACGCCTTCGCCCGCGGCTGCACCCAGTGCCGCGCCATGAAGCCCACCTACCCGACCCCCCAACAGCGCCCCCGCAGTTGGGGCGACCATCTTGAGTGTAGAATATGGAATCTCAGATTCACCAGCTACATCTGGGTCCCCGGCAAACCCTTCAACGCCCGCCGATGGAATCGCGGGGATTCGAAGGCCCGTGGGGCCAAGTCGGCTTCGTGCCTCATCCCGCCGCTGGCCGGCGGCGATGGCTGCGCCGGCGTGGCGGATTAGATCCTCCCGCGGTACGGGTTCGTCGTAATTCGATTCAGTTGAGAGGTCGTAATTACTTTCGAAGGCCATAGGCTACTCTACCTGGATTGCGGTGTTACCCTGCTTCCGAAATCGCTTGCCGCGCTTGGTGATAATCTTCCCTTCGGGTTCGTTGCGGAAGCGGGGGTCCGAGGTGATTTCTTGCACGGTGACTACCTCACTCTTGGTGGGGGTGGACGCCCCACCGAGTTTATATTTGTCAATTTCCTCGGCAACGGCAGTTTCATAATCCGCCTTCGACAAGCCCGCCAATTTCCCTTGAAGGCTCATAACCAGGTGCAACCGCTTTTTCATCTCGGCAATGTTGGTTCGCAGTTCCGTTGGGGTGCGCTCCTCGCCCGATGGGACGGTGGCGAGCACGAACGTTTTTTCGGTTTCGGTTAACTGCTTGCCGCCGAAGTCGAACGCGGTCAACGCTGCTTGGCGCAACTTTTGCCGGAAGCCAATGTAGGCTGGGTCTGATTGAATTTTCCCCAGGGTTAACCCAGACAACATATCGCGGCCTTCAGATACAATCCGCTGTCCCGAAAAGGCGTACTTGTCCAGGCCCGGGTCGTTTTCGAGGTCGTCGAGGAGGCGCAGTAGATTGCCCCCCGCGGCCACTTTGGTCTGGATTTCTACGGGGGCGGTGCCCGCCATTGCTTTTTCCCCGGCAATGGCCCGCGCGATTGTTTTGTCGGGTTGTCCAGGTGCAGGCGCGAGTGGCGCCCCCGCTTGGGCAACGGCCTGCTTTTTGTAATACTCGGCCATGTGGTCCCCGATGAAGGCGGAGAGGGCAGGCCCAGTCAACCCCTGTGCTTTCCCCAACAGTTCCGCTCGGGCGTATTCTTGGCCTCGCTCTCCAAGGGACTTACGCTCTGGCTGGGTGCGCCGTGAGGTTGTGACTTGCCCTTTGGGGTTGATGGTGGTCGTCGTGGTGGGCTGCCCACCCCCTGTTGCCTCGGTGGTCATCCCCATGTTGCGGTACGGGTCATGCGCTGGGGCTTGGCCCTCGGTTCGGAGTTGGTCGAGCAATTCCTGTTGGCCCAAGGTTTGTAGGGCGGCCTGAAGCGCGGCGACGTGGTTTTTGTCTGCTCCGGGGGAAGTCGCCACTTGGGCAAGGGTGGTTTCCAGGTTGCGCTTCTGCTGGGCGCGGCCCTGTTCCGCCCGGGCCAGCATGTCTAATGCTTGGTAACTAAGCCCTGGGCGTTGAGCAGAGTACGCTCCTGCCTTGGCCGCGGCGTATTGGGCCGGAGTGGTCCCGGGCTCCGCGGAACTCTCGGCATACCCGCCAGGTGCCTCAAAACTATAGCCGGGCTCCTCGGGTGGCGGAGTGGGCGCCGGCATCTGCGCGGAGGTGGGCTGGGTTAAGCGCCTGTATCCCGACGGGGCATAGTCAAGGCCCTGTTCTGCCTGGAGAAGCCGCCGAATCTCCTCGTCTGTAAGCGGAGTATCTTGGTGATATGCCATGAATATCCCCTAGATCTGGTTCAAGAACGACCAGTCGTTTGGTGTCCAGCCCTTTTCAGAGAACATCTGTCCTCGGTCGGTCTTCCACCACTCTTCGGGAGTCTGTGGTGAACCGGAACGCACCTGGTCAGAGAGAGAGACATACCCCGCCTGCTGGTCCGCTGGTGGATTGTACGCATCGCCGGAACGCACCCGGTCAGAGAGAGAGACGTACGGGTTCGTTAGGTCTCCACTGCTGACCCCATAGGAGCTCCCACTTGGATAGGGACTCTGGGGTGGGGGGGAACTGCCGGGGTATTCTGGCGCAGCTTTGGTCGCGCCAATCGCGCCCGAAGGATTGCTGCTCCTCGCCCCAAGACCACCTGAGCCCACGCTATAGGCCCCCGCGGACCCTGGTTGCTGCTGGCCGCCCTGGAAGCCCGAGCGAGTAACCGACCGGGTTCCGCCGCGGGTAAGTTGTCCATAGCGGGACCCGGCTGCCGTCCCGGCAAGACCAGCCTGCGCCGCCGCCCCATGTTGTGCCATGCCGAGGTTTGCATAGGCGCGGTTGAGCGCGACCTTCATTCTGAGTTCGCCAGCTAACTGAGCCCCGGCTCCCACGCGATCGTGGCCAAAGCCTCGACTAGCCAGCATTGAATTGATTTGTTCATCGCCCGCGCCAATGGCCTGTGCATCTGCTTGGTTGAAATAGGCGTCACTGTCCGCTTGCGAGACGCGCCCAAAGTTCGGGTTGGCAAGCAGCCCCCCATACGCTGTCTGGAAGGCCCCCGCCTCATTTGGCGCCCCCGTCTCGGTCATCGTCTCCTGGCCCCAGTTTGAACCACTCGGCCAGTTTCCAACGGGCTGGTTGAAGATGTCTCCAACTTGGCCGCTGTAGGGGTACTGGGTGGGATAGCTTGGATACCCGTAATTTGGCATGCGTTATACTCTCCTCACGCAAAAAACAGAATGTAGCAAACAGCATTGGCGGTGTCACATTTCAAATAGGCAGTTGTCGCGGTCCAGGTCGTAGTGCTGTCATAGACTCGGCTCCCACGGTCCCGGCGCACAACGAGAGACCCGCGGGGGATGACCCCAAGCCCTGCCGTGCTGGTCAATTCGTGAGTGACAGCCAACTCGGCATCCGCTGCCGCAAACGTCACCACGATAATTGTGGCAACAAAACTTCCGGACTTCATGGGCCAATCTTCGCGTTTCGCAGCGCCTCTGTGAGCGCCCGGACACCTTTATACCGCTGGTACGCAGAATATGGTAAAAAGGCCCACCCCCCACCGGAGGGAATGGTTGGTAATACCGGGATCGTGGCGGGTGTAGACGGCCCGGCAATCGTGAAGTAAAAGTACGTATTAACTGAGGCTCCCCCACCGTCATCCCCGTTCACATAGTAGTCAGTACCGACTTGAAAGCCGTTAGTGTTCAAAACTTGAATAGCGTCACCCTGCTCTCCAACGTTACTGATGGATGCAACGCCTCCTGCGTGGGGAGTGAGCTTCAGAAGAACACCACGAAGATTTGCAGAGGCTTGGCGCTTAACCCACGCCCATACAGGTGCTATAGCCGGGTTAGTTGTAATGTCCCGGTCGTCAGCGTTGTTACCGACATAGCTTCCAACAGAAACTTGAGCGGAGTTCGCAGCAAAAGCGAAGTAGTAGAATGTTGTGGTATTCTCGTTTACTTCAGCTTCGGTGCCAACTTGGAACACGTTCGCTCCGAGGGACTGGATGCGGTTAGTTGAGTGTGCTGCGGTAGTATGGATACGAAACGACGCATCACCGGCCATTGTAGAATTACGCCAATTCCCAGAGAGAGCACTAACTCCTGAGCCCCCTTGAGTGTACACAATGACTGGGGTAAGCCCCGCGGTAATGTTCGTGTCGTCAATGCCGTTCCCGGTATATGAGCCCACGTCAAGAACTGCCGTGTCTGCGGCGAAGGCGATGTAATGGTACGAAGTCCCGTTACCATTGACAGAAGTGTCAGTTCCAAGCTCAAAACCATCAGAGTTAAGTGCTTGAATACGATTTGTTACCGTAGCTGAACCAACCATTGCCAGCGAGAGGTCGCCCGCCATTGAGGAGGACTTCCAAACCCAAGCGCCGGTGGTTACATTGATTGTGATGAGTAACACGGGAGTAAAACCAACGCCCGTGATAAGCCTATTATCTACGCCATTCCCAGTGTACGAGCCGGTCTTAATATCCATTAACGGCCCCGGTTGCGATGTTCACTAGAATATCGCCACAGTCCACGCAACAGTCGCCACGCTTGTTCGGAAGTAGATATTCGTGGTGGTGAAGGTGGTTGTCCCGTCGTAGAGGACGGCGGCTTTGTCCTGTTTCACCGGGAAGTACCCCACAGGGGTCCGCAGTAAATTATGGGCTACGGTGTCCTGCGTGTTCGCGGTTCCATTGCTGGTGAACACGACATATACTGCGTCGAGATTTCCAACTTTGTCATCGTCCTGGATTGCCCCGTCCCGCTGGGTGAGGCTCATATTCCGGCTGGCGCGGCTCAATTCCGTGATTTGGGCATTATAGAAAAACAGCGCATTGGGTGACTCCGGGGGGATTGGGATCGGCTCACTCACGACCGGCATTAGAACGGCCTCCCAACGCGGATCGCGTCAATGACGAACGGCAACTGCACCGCGGCCCGCACCCCGCTAGTTGTCAGGCGGATCTGGAGCCACGGGGCACGGTCGTCTATGCGGATGCGGCCCAACTCCCCCGCAACCGCCTGGTTCACGCTTTCCAGGGTCGTGTAGGACGCAGCGGGGAGCGCCCGCAGGTGGTCCGCGACCCGATACGCCACGGTGAGCGTCCCGGTATTGGTGAGGTAATTCAGCCACCCCACGACTTGTTCTAGGGTGTCTCCTTCCAGGTGGATGGGGGGCATCTCCCAGGTGGCGGCAATGTTGGTGCCCGAGAACGCCAGGCTGGAAGTGGCCGCCTGCTGCTTTACTAAGCGAGTTGCGGCGGTGAACGTTAAGAAGGTTTCCGCGTCACTCACAAAGGTTTGCAGTAGCAGGGGGGTGGTGATCCCCTCGGTGGGGAGCCACGCCTCCATTTCCAGATCGTACCGAAGTATCCGGTCGTTGGCAGTCTCCCCGTCCCGCGGATAGGTCCACCAAAGCTGGTTCAACCGCCGGAAGGGGGCGCCCACTATTTCCCACAGGGAATCGTCCTCAACCCCCGCGGTTGTGACATCCACGGGGTAGCTGGCCTTTTCCACGGTGGTCCCGTTGTACTTACAAATCTGTTTCTGCCACCACCACCAGAGGTGATTCTTGGCTTTTACAACGCTCCGGTGGGAGGAGATCCCAACCTCGTCCGTTACCTCATTGATGTCGAACAAGTAGGCGGGGTAGGTGTACCCCGCCGACGAGCCGCTGATGGTAAAGACGTGGTTATCACTGCCGATGGTTAGCTGGTTGTAGTAATTCTTCAGCGCGGTGACTCGCTCCCCGAAAGCCTTGATGGGGAAGGTTGCAAGAGTGTTGTATTCATCCGGGGCTTGGACTTTGGAGAAGTGCAGGGTGTCCCGATTGGCTGCACCAGTCTGGTCCCCACCCCACAGTATGTTCTTCCACTCTTCGAGGTACTGGACCGCAGGCATGGTGTTGTTGTAGATCACGTAGAAATCGTCACAGTGCATCCGCAGCGTGCCCGCGCTGGTGTCCACAGCAAACGCGAAGGTGTCAATGTTGGCGGCGTTGAATGTGCCACTGTCCGTGGCGTCCACCGGGGGCAGATACACGTCGTACCACGTCCCAGCCACCGGGGGGTTGGTCATGGCCGTTCCGTCGCGGTCCTGATCCCAGGTGGTGAATGGGAAATTCAGCGTGACGGCGGCCCCATCGGTCATCAGCACCCGGGTATTGGTGGTGTCAATGGTGCCCGTGTTGTTGAACATCACCTTGAAGTGATAGAAATCTGTGCCCGGCGATTTGTCGCTGATGTAGTCGGTGGCGCTGAAGCGCCCGTCCACCGCGTCGAAGTTGGCCGTGGGGGTGAAGGTCATCGTGGCCTGGGTGCCGCTGGACTCCACGTACATGGCCTGCGCGCCTTCGCGGTAATTGGTCGTGTCCGCCGTTTCGCTCGCCCACAGGGAAGCCTCATCGCTCTCCATCTGGGCGATGGGTTTGGCCCCGATGGGCACCAGCGTATTCGCGTCCCAGCGGTAGATGCCGTCCGTGCGGTTGGTGATGAATAGGTCAGTCCCGAACTGGCGCCCCGTCCAGAAGTCCGTGGCGGTGGTGGTCAGCGAGTTCCGCAACTCCGCCCACGCCGACCCAGTCCACTGGCCCGCATAACCGCCAGTGGTCGTGATGATGAGAACCGGGTCGCTCCCCGCCACCCGGTAGATGAACGCCCCGTTGAGGGTGCTGCCCCAACCCGAGGTCCAGGCCGTAGCGATGAAGTCAGAGTCCCCGTACATGGTCGTGGGGACACCACCGGGGAGGTCCCAGTGGGTGAAGACCGGGGTGAACTCCGGCGGGACGGACTCAATAGAGCTATGGGTCCACGCCCCCCGGCGCACGCTGGGGAGGACGAGGCGGATCTGCCCCTCTTCCCCGTCTTGGACCTGCCAGGCTTGACTCATTAAGTCGCGGACTCCTCAAAACGGGCCATTTGGTTTCAACAAAATCAATAGGTTACAAGGCCAATTTTTGCCGCGGGGCCACTACCCTACCTGCTCGCGGGATCGTTGATCCTGGGGCATCCTAGAGGGTTAGCCGCAGTGCGTCAAAACTAGGCGTCAAACCCCGGGTCGTCGTCCTCCACGAAGTTGGCTTCGGAGGATTGGCGCACGGAGGCGTTGGCCTTCAGGTCGTTCAAAATCGCGTTGAAGGAGGACAGGAAGCCCCCCGCTTTCCCGGCGCCGGCCCCACCCTGCTTGAGCAGGATCTTGGCCGTCACGTAGTCCGCGATGGCGAAATGGTACTCCGGGGGGGTCTGCGGGACAGCCGACAGGATGTACCCCGTCCCGCTGGCGAGAGTCCCGCTCTTGTTGGCGGCGATTACCAGCGCGGTGTCGCTGGTGATGGACGACACCTTCGCCATGTTGATTTGGTCATAGTCCCAGGTGGGGTTGACGGTGGGGACCGTGGACGATCCCGAGGTGCCGAACATGATGTCCAGATAGTTGGCGTCGAAGGGGCTGAAGGTGCTCCAGATGGTGCTGCTGCCCGTGACGGCGGTGGTCGCGTCCGTCACCGCAAGGGTTCCAGTCTCGTAGCGGACGAGCGGGCGCGTGCGGGCGATGTACTGGATTTCGATGTCAAGGGCCGCGTTGACCGCCGGGACAATCCGCATGGTGCGGTCCCCGATGATGTCGTAGTACATGGTGCTGCCCGCGGAGAAGCTAGTGGTGTTCGAGGCGCGGAGGGCCTCTTGGAAATCCCGGGTGCTCACGTCGCGGGGCAGGATGTCCACCGTTTCGTAATCGTCCGTGACCACCCGGATGGCCCGCATCTTTTTGAAATCCGCAGGGAGGGTATAGGTGATCGTATCCACGGCGATTCGCAGGGAGGTACTGGGGGTGTAGCTGATGCCCCAGATCCGCTCGGCGGTCGTGTCGGTTTCGCTGTTCATGGTCCGCAGCCCGTAGTCGGCATTGGTTGCGTGGAGCACCGATTCCAGCCGGCGGTTGCCGTCGTTGACCCAGGAGACGAGTTCGTTAGTGACGACAAAGCTGGAGACGGTCCCCGCCTGGCGGATCATGTCCGCTTGGAAGAGCGCGAGACGGTAGATTTGGTCGCAGTTCATGGCCCAATGACCTCTGGGGTTTGGCGCATCAATGAGCGCAAATAACCGCGGACGACTCGGTGAATATGTTCACCAGCCTCTTGATATGGTTGCGCGAGGGGCGAGAGTTGTGAATAGGGAGATGACCCCTCGCCGGTCATTGCAAATGCTTCACTAGGGGTTAACTGTCCCGCGTAACCCCGGAGGTTCGCTCCTACTCCTTCCGCCGGGGTGCGGCGGTTAGCTCGGGCCACGGCGGGGCCGTGTGCAGGCGCGATTTCCTCCATTTCCTTCTCTGCAAAAGCCCGCACACGTGCGGGAAGATTTTCATATTTGCCGTGGGTCAGTTCGTGCTGCAAGACTTGCTTCGATGTCATGCCTGAAGGGGCGGCCCCAGCACCTTGCACCACACTCTCTGCGGGGGGGCCTCCCATGCGTGCTTCGCGGAAGTATTGACCCGTAGGATAATCTTTACCAACGCTATAACGAGTTGGGGTGGCACTCCCCTGCCGGATAAGATTCCGCATGTACTGGATATATTCACGCCCCAACCCCCTCACAGCAGCACTAATGGTTGGGGTGGATTGCTCCGCGAGTCCCCCACTAGGTTTAACGATGTGTAGCGAACCGAACCGTGGCCCGGGGGCACCCGCCGCGATGTTGGCCCCGGAGACCCACCCCGCCAACGCGCCGAGGCGTTGATACGGGCTGGACGCGAGGCGCTGAGAGTAATCCTCGGCCTCGTCCTCTTGCACGTCGGTGGGGTATTTCCCCGTTAGCCCGAAGTAGGCGCTGCGATAGTCAGCCATCGGTTAATCCCACAACCACTCAGCGAAAAAAGCCAGGTGCCAGGCGATCCAGACGAGACTGGAGCCAATAAACATGAATCCACAAGCTAATCCAACAATAGCGGAGCCAGCAAGCCAGCGCATTAGTCATTGATGGACATTCCGCCTCGCGGGGCGGTGTGCGCATGTTTTTCGGATACGGTCCGCACGGTATTCATGTATCCCCACGCTTCCTTGGCCTCCCACTCGCGCCGGTCGTTCCAGTAGTCCCGCATTCGCTGGGCTGTCATTGCCGCGTCTGCCTCGATTTGGTCCGCCAGTACGTTACACCCCCAGCGGGCTCCCGACGATTTGGTCCAGAGATCCTGGTGGCGCAGGGTGTGGAGGAGTTTGTAGTAGTTCTCCTCCCGCGGCTCAAAAGACAAAATGTGGTTGCCGAATCGCTCGACGCGGACCTCACCCTTGCGCCCGTCCCACTTCAACTCGATCCGGGGATCGTAGCGGTGGATTTCGCGCCACAGGTGGTCAGGAATTGAGTAGGACTCGTTCAGCTTCATTCAATCGCCCTCCCTAAATCAAACCAAGGTCCAGCAAATCTTGCACGGTGACACTCTTGTTTGGCTGTGAGAGCAGCGCAGCTTTCTTGGTATTCTTCGCCTGTTCAGCGGCCTTCAACTTCTGTTCCTCGGCGGCCACGTCGAAGGTAGCAACGACAGCCTGCGCTGCGGCACGTTGAGCGAGAGTGGCTTCAGGTTTGAAGTCAATGCGCCAAGTTGTCCTATCCGTGCGTGTTCCTAAAGAAACACCCGTAATTGGGCAGACAGAAAGAATACTCTCATTCAGAACAGCCGCAAGCCTCATGGGCTAATAACTCCAACTTTACACAATCAGTGTTCCAGTAAGGCCCATTTGATACCGGTTTGGGTCCGCAGCGTCTCCATACCATGTCGTCGTACCGGCAGCACCAGACAATTCTAATGCCTGGATAAAATGTAACCCAAGTCCAGGAAGGCCATTATAAGTTGCAATGTGGCCTATTTGCTCACTGGCTCCTATCGAAACTTCAGTATTGAGCGTTCCAGCAATTGCAGAAGTTGAATCTATCCCTAACCCCGTAGTCCGAACAATGCTGGCATTCGTGTTGGTTGTCAGGGCGATGAATGTGGCGAGGACAACCTCTTCATTTAACCCACGCAGGAATGTAATCCGATTCGAATTTGAATTATTCCAAGAACGAAATGTCGCAGTAGTATAAGTCCAACTGTCTGTACTCTCTTGAACCCGTACTCCAGTATGTACTCGGTTGTAAGTATTCCAGACATAAAAGAATACTGGATCGCCGCCAGCCGCCGATCCACCTATTTCCCACGTTGTTGTTCCAGTAGAACCAGTCGTGCGAATTGTGCCAACGTACAGACCGCGATTCGCCGCAACAGTGACGGTACTGGAGGCCGCGTACCGCCCTGTCATGCTGGCATTGTTCGTCCACATCCCATTAATGCGGGTAAGGGATTCGTTGCGGGCTGTGTCGCTGGTCCACGCCGCGCCAGTAACGAGGCGGAGCGTACCAGCGTCGTTGTAAACGTAAACGTCGAAGTTGCTGTTCGCTGCCCAGTTCGCGCTGGCGGCCATTGCAATGGACAACTCAGTGAAGCGATACACCGCCCAGTTCGTGCCGTCGTACAGTGGTACGAGATCGTGCTTGTAGAGGGCGTAGTACAGAGTCGTTTGGTTGGCGGCATCCGCGACGAGAACTGGCGTAGCCGAAGTCAGTGTCAGCCGCCCACCAGGAGTGGGGTAGTAGTTGCGGGCGTCTATGACGTCGTTGCCATCGTAATCGAGATCACCCGTCATGGCGCGGGTGCCGTTGACTAACAGATATTGAGTGTGGTCATCATCAGCGAGGCCCGCAAGGTCTGAGCCGTGGTCAGGTTGCACCCAGATCGGTGCGGCAGATACAGCTCCAGTCCCCGTTTGAGAGAGAAACTGGCGCGTGGTAGTGGTGTTGCCAGCTAACCGTGTCCAAACTGCGGAAGCGCCCGCGTAAATGATGTCGCCAAGGGTCGTAAGGATTGAGCGCAGAGCATATTGGGTGTGGTCGTCGTCAGCCAATCCAGTGAGTGCCGCCCCGTGGTCAAGCGTGCCACCCGCAAGCCCCGATGATTGGTGGGTGTGGTTTTCCGCTTCTAGCCGGTACAGAGACAGGTTAAGTTCAGTCTCGTTGTTCCCTGCGTCATCAGTAACGAGACCTGTCCCTGCGTCCGCGTCAACGAAGTTTAGGGCACTGCGGATAGTCTGGTCAGTCCCGTTCTCACGGATGATGCGAGCGGCACCGTCGCCCGTCTTGTTACCCACCGTGGCTCCTTACAGGCCGGCGAGAACCTTCTTGATGAGGGCCTTCACCTCATCGGCGGACCACTTCGTGCCATCGGCCCCAGGCTTCCCGGGATCTCCCTGCTCCCCGCGAGATCCGCCTTCACCGCGAGCACCTTTTTCCCCCTGCTTCGGGAGATTGGCAGCAAAATACTTCTCCAGTTCCGCCTGGATGAGACTACGAAGCACACGGGGAAGCTCTTCCTCCACTGCGGCCTTCACCGCTTCCGTGGTAGCGGGTCGGCCCGGATTCCCCTGGATGCCCGGCTTTCCCTCGGGGCCGCGCAGGAGTTCCAGGAAATCCTTATCATCCTTGGAATCCAGCACCAAGGTTAAGCTGATGTTTTTCGGGGGGTTGATAAGCGCCATTGTCTTTCACCTCGTCTCGATTGTTGCGATCACACGATTGCCCGCGTTCGCGGTGCCAAAATACGCCACCAAACCTTCCCCGAAGGGGTCGTCATAGTTGGCGGTTTCCTGTTCCCAAATCCCGTTGTCCGCAAGCCCCTCGATAGACCACATGGATCCAATCTCGAAGCCCGTCACCACCGCGGCCACGTCGTCCGCTTCGCGCTGCGCCGACTGGAGATGGAGCGCGTAATACCCGTTGGGCAGCCCGGTGAGGCTGACATTCTTGCCCCAATCCGCCGGGGGGGTCCACACAAAGTTCTTGACTTCGGCGGCCCACACCGCGTCGGTGGTCGTCCACTGGTCGAGGAGGGCACTCGCGGCGGCAAACGTAATCCAGCCCGTCCCCGCGGTGTTGCTGTATCGGAGTACGTGATCCACCGTCGTCGCGCCCCCCGCGTTCGTCTCCGCCGTGGTGACTTCGGTGCTCATCCACGAAAACGGCTGTTCCGACAGGATGACCAAGCCGGTCTGGTCGGCCCCAGTGACCTGGATCGTGGTTGTACCGGTCCCCTGGAGGCTGGCGGTGATGTCCGTGAAGGTTGTACCGTCATACCGCCCCCCCATCCACCCGTGGTCCGCCCACCGAAACCCGACCCCCACGTTAATGGTGGCCGCGGCACGGTTATGGAGCTCAAATGCCTTCAACCGGACCCCGTGGCGCTGCGTGTACCGGGAAATCGTGCCCGTGGAACTCACCGTTGTATTGGTGATCGCCGGGCCGAGCCAGGGCATCGCGGTGTCCGTCTGGTGAACCGCGGTACGCCGGAGGATGTCTGGGTAGGTCTTATTAACTTTGTGCAACGCCATCGTGTGTTCTCCTACCGTGTTTCAATCGTTGCGATGACCCGATTCCCCGCACCAGCGGTGGCGAAGAGCGCCACCAGCGCGTTGGCATACGGGTCATCGTAGTCAGCCTTTTCCTCTTCCCAGATCCCGTTATTCGCCAAGGTGTCAATGGACCACATGGACCCAATTTCCATCCCCGACACAAGGGCGGCCACGTCGTTGGCGGCGCGTTGGGCGGACTGGAAGTGGAGCGCGTAAAAACCAGCGGGCAAACCAGTTAGGCTCACGTTCTTTCCCCAGTCCGAGGGGGGTGCCCAGACAAAATTGTGGGCCGATGCCGACCACACGGCGTTGGCGGTGGTCCATGAGTCCACGAAGGTTGAAGCCGCGACCACGGTAGTCCACCCAGTCCCCGCCGCGTTGCTATACTGAACCACGTGATCTACTTCTGCCCCGCCCCCGTCGTCGTCGGTTTCGGCAGTGGTGACATCCCCGCTCACCCAGTCAAATTGGCGGTCGGAGAGGACCACAAACCCGGTTTGGTCTGCGCCGGTCACTTGGATGGCGACGGCAGTGGTTGTCTGGAGATCGGTGAGGCGGGTGTAAGTTGTGCCGTCGTAACGGCCTGCTTCCCACGTGTGGTTGGCCCACCGGAAGCCGACGCCGACGTTGATATCCGAATCGGAACGATTGTGGATCTCGAAGGCTTTCAGGCGGGCACCCGGGCTGGGGAAGGCGTAGGTGTTCGCAACCCCGGCGCTATTCACGGCGGTGTTCCGGTACTGCGGGGCCACCCACGGGAGGGCGGTAGTCGTTTGGTGGACTCCGGCCCGGCGCAGGATGTCGGGGAAGGTTCGGTTGATTGCGTTCATCGCCATTGGCTACGTGCTCCAATCAAGTTTGGTGTAGTTCCGCCGGTAGTTCGCCTGGCTGGTGGGGGAACCCTCCCCGACCACGGCCCAGTGGTGGCGGTCGCTCTTGGGCGTCCGGTCCTGGGCCTGCAAATTGAAGCCGCGCTGCTGCTCCGCGAGGGCGACATCCTGACACGCCCGCTGCGCGGTCAGGTCGGCTCGCTGGCCGCGGCCCTCCCGGTCCAACTTGCGGCGCTGCTTGTCGTAGGCGCGTTGGTAGTGGGTAGTCATCGTCCCCCCTCGCCACCCCACCTGTTTAGGAGCATCGCCTCAGTTTCCTTCGCGTGCTCCAGGATCTCGTCCAATTTACCCTTCACGGTATCCTTAGCGACGAGCGGGCGCGCCGGGTTGCCCACCACGGTCACGCCGGGCGGGACGCTTTTGGTAACTACGGAGCCCGCACCAACCATGCAGCCAGGGCCAAGCGTGATCCCCGGGAGAATGACAGAGCCAGCACCAACGCGGGCTCCCTCCCCCACGATGGTTTCGATCATCTCGCTGGGCGGGTACTTGTCGTTGGTGAATGTCACTCGCGGGCCTATCCACGCTCCCGCCCTGATACGAACTTTCGGAGGGATGAAACACATCGCACCAATGACCACGCCAGCTTCAATCGTAACGTCATCCCCAATTTCAGTGTATGCGCCGACACGGACATCCTCCGCGATAGTGGGGTTGCCCCAGATGTTCAGGTAAGGCCCTCGCGCAATCATCGCATACCGTCGTACTTGCCAGTTCGTACAGGCACGAAATCCACGACGGTCTTTGTTCCCGCGATAAGACGAATCGCCCACTTATCGTCGCCTGTGACAAGGGGCACAATTGCCATTGGCTGTAAGTGCCCCATTGGTACGTCCATGTCTACATGGAGCGGGAAGCCTGCTTCCCTAATACGCCGCGTAAAGGCTTGGTCGTCTGTGGCCCACCCTCCCGAACGGCGCGTGTCGTACCACGGTTTCTCAACGGCTTCAAGCACGGGGCGGCGCAGGAGCAAGCCAGCGTCACCGCAGGTCTCGTTGTCCGCGAGCTTATACAGCCCGCTTCTGGGAAACTCTTCGAGGAATTTCATGCGAAAGTCGCGCCCAGGAACAGTTGGGTTTTCCATGTCGTACCAAATGGCGACGGTGGAATCCATTGGCGGCTGGCGATTCAGGACGAAGGGGATTACGGCGGAAACTTCCCGGTCGAGAAGTTTCATCAGGATGTCAGGCCTATACACATGGTCGTCGCCCATTATCCAAACCCACTGGAGTTCGGGCTTGTCCATGAAAGAAGTCAGGCCCATATTGAGCAGCTTCGTAATCAGAACGCCAGTTTGCCAGCTAGCCATTGTTCCAATAGGAGCAACGAGCGCAGTCAAACACTGCACAGCGGCAGTGAATCTCGCAATCTCTCCAGAGAGGATGATAATCATCCCTGGAGGATGCGTGGAGCCTACAGCTTGCATAGTCCCTCCGCTAGCAAGGTGAAGGGGCGGAGTGTTTAGCTCCGCCCCCGTAGGTTAAGCAGCAGAAACGATACTCGCACTCGCTTCGAGTGGGATGTAGTACAGATACCAACCAATTGAGCCAAGTCCAGCAGTCCCGTCATAGTTCCGCTCGATGTTATCACCGCTGATAACCATTCCAGCAAGAACGTTGGGGATAGCACTCACACCAGAGGCCACGGCTCCTGCTGTCAGGGCTGTTCCGTCACCTTCAACGAGGCACACGGTCCCAGCAGCCACGCCGTCAAGGACAGTCGCGCTGGAAGCGAGCACTACGTTTGCTGTGACGGTGTTGACACTGGCGCTAGTCGTTTCACCAGCAATGGCAACGCTTACGACGCCGTACAATAGCGTCACAAGGTTCTTTCCAGTTACGGTGAACAGGGCGTCCGCCGCAGTTGCTCCGCTGTCCAGCTTATACACCAAGTAACCCAGGCCCGGAATCCAATCCGCGACCGCTGGGCTAAGTAGCGTCTGATACTGCGCCCCACGCAAAAGGGCATCTCTTCCTTCAGGCATCGTAATCCCCCTTTACGCCAAGGCGATGACGATTCCACCTTCGAGGGTGGCGTCACCAGTCTGATAGTTTTCCGCGAGTTCGATGTCCGTGGTTGTTCCGAAGGTCGTTTCAATGGCGCTCGCAGTCGCCAAGGCGGTTCCATCAATGAAGTTCTGGTACGCCATCAACTGCCCGTTGACGTTGGCAACGCCCGTGAAGATGTTCGTGAACGTGGCAGGCGTTGAGCCCCCGCATCCCCGGAACATATTCCAGCGGGCCACCATGCCGAGCGCCGATGTGACGAACGTAAACACCGACTCCCACGCAACGCCTGTCAGGCCCACGTAGAAGTCGTTGTCCTGGAACATCCACCGCTGGCAGCTTGTCAGCGTGAAGGTGTCCCCCTGCGCGGCGTCAACGTAGAAGTTGCAGTTTTCCACTAGCCAGTCAACCCCGGTGGTCGCTGCACAAAACTGAGTGGAGGTGGACGCGGCGATTCCCGCTGTGTTCCAGTACAGGTGATGCAAGTACCCCCGATCCGCACCCGAGGACCCCGAAATCTGGTCCAGGGCAGTAATCGGAATCAGGGTGTGGTAAGCCACTTCCACGTCGTCCACGGAAATGGTGTACCCGGCGCCGATGGCATCCGTCACGGTCGTCAGTGACCGCTTGGGATGGCCGACGATGGGGCCGAGCACCCGAAGGCCGGGGACGTTGAGGGCAACCGCGGTTGTGAGGCTGAACGAGCCCGGGCTGAAGGCCAGCGCGTCCCCGCGGAAATCCACAGCGGCGTCAACCGCAGCTTGGACCGCCAGAACGTCGGTGGCGTAGCTGTTGCTGGGGGAGTAGGTGCCCCCACCAGCCCCGTAAAACACCCGCCCGGGATTCTTTTCCGCGTAGAGATCCAGCGGTCCCGTGCGGTCGGATTGGGTCCATCCCTGTGCGGCGGTTCGGAAGTTCGTATCTACGACGTAGAACGTCTCCCCGATCTCCGGCACGCCCAAGGACATTCCCCGAGCAATCTTATAGAGCGAAGACATTAGTGAGTTCCTTTCGTCGCCTTTCGTTCAGGGCTGGGGAATGTTCACGTAATGTGAACACCCCCCAACCCCTCACGGGTAGCTACCACCTTTGGTTACTTGTTAGTTCGATCTCCAAAGCACGAACGCCCGGCAAGAGTTGGACGCGATGGCGGTTCCCTCGTCGAGTTCTGTAACGGCGATCTTGAGCCCATTTGCAAGGCTCTGGCCGCCCGGGAACACCACACCGCCATACACCGTCAGCGAGGCAGTCGCCCCGCGGACGATGAACGACCCGGCAAGGTTTCCTGCGTCGTTCAGGTCGGTGCCGGCAACTGTCGGGTTGGTGCCGGTTGCGACATCGTACCAGCTAAAGGTTACGGACTCATCCTCGTCGGTGGCGATTCCGAGAATCCCATAGACTGTCGCTGCGCCCGTGTCAATTTCCTCTTCGGTTTCGTCCAGGTCAATGGACGTTCCAACGAAATCCCAATCCGTCTGATTGCGGCTCGAACCGCGAAGGGCGATTTTGCACCCCTCCACCCATTCTGCTACCGCTTGCGGGGGATTCCCGTTGGCGTCCGTGAACGTGGACACAAAGCCTTCGAGTCTCTGCATTACGTCATGTGCCGCTGGCATTTCTTTTCCTTTTGTCGCCCTCTTCGTTCAGCGTACAACGCCCCGTTATGGGGCGCCACTGGCTTAGGCGACTGGTAGCTTACGCGAGGGTGATGGCCGGCTTGGCCGGACTCGGTTCCCGAGCCGTATCCAAGCCTTTCCGCACCGAAGTCGCTTGGGCCGTGGTTTTGATTCCGTCTTGCGACGGGCGTATTACGTAGTCCCCCGCGGAGCGATCCATCCGTTCGATGCCGAGAGCTTCTTGCGGTAGCTCCACATCAAAATTCGGATCACCCTGGGCGACAATAGCAAACAAGTTGTTGCTCGGATCGAAGGGATCTTCCTTCACGCAACTCCGTTCAGCCAGGAACTCGGCGGCTGCTTGCCGTAACATGCGGTGCTGGTGAGGTTGAAACTCTTCTGAGACCCCGTCGTACATCTGAGCATACTTGCGGTCCAGGCGGTTATACATCCACTTGAACCCATCTGGTGCAGGGGCGAGTTGCACGTCCGACATACGCCCTCCTTTTTGGGTACGGAAGGGAGGGCCGGTTGCCCGACCCTCCCCCCGAGTTTAGTGTTACGTGATTACACCCGATGAGTAACCACGACTGTGCTCGTCACACCGTCCCAACGAACGGCTTGGTTGGGATTCTCCATGATGAAGTTGTCCCAAACACGATAGGTGGCGTCGTTAGTGTCCACCGCGGTCGTGCTGCGGCTGAACACGGAGCCATCCCGATCCTGCCAGGAACCTTCATCCTGAATCACCCGGCGGCACGAACTGGGGTCAAGTGCCAGGATAGTGCCATACGGTGCGTCAACGCACCGCTTCAGTTTGATTCCACCGAATGTGATCCCGGTATCCCAGGACTTCTTGGCGGCGTTGGTGCCCACATCCGGATTCATCAGATCCCCACCCGTGTATCGGCGGTCGCTCTCACTGATGGTGAGGTATGCCCGCAGTGTGTGGGAGCCCATCAGCATGTACTCGGCAATACCACCCGACCGGTCCAGCATCACGTCCAGCCCGCGCTGGATAACGTCACCGCTCAAGGCGCCCACAGTGGAAAGAACCGTGGACTGAAGGATTGGATAGGTTGTCCGAGACAATCCGAAGTACAGAACAAGGTAGGTGCCGTCGTCTGCCATGCCCAGCAGGCCCATTGGGACCTTGGCATAGTCCGTGTCACCAATGGTCAGCGTGCCAGTCTGCCGACGAGTCTTCACGACCCAATCGTTGTCTGTAGTGCTGGCGGTGACGCCCATGACGAAGGTTGTTCCCGCCGCCGGGACGGAGGTGATCTCATGCTCCGTGGTCAAGCGCACCGCGCCGGTCACGGGATTCACGAAACCAACCCAGTCACCCACGTTCAGGAACCGTGTGCCGTTGGTCGCACCGGCCACACCCATCGGGGAATCTACGGTCTGTGTGGTGCTGGAAGCCCCGACGTTGATGAGTGCCCGGGGACCCATGCCCCAACCCCAGATGGCGAAGGACTTCTCTACGCGCATATCCTTCACCAGCCGGTCCATGCCGAACTTCAACTCACGGGCGAAGCTGCCCTTGTTCGAGCGTGAAGCCTTGATGATCTGCTCGGTCGCGGAATACTGCCCATACTGATAGCGGATTGGAACCATGAAATTTTCAACCTGCTGCTGTCCAGCGGTCGGGGGCAGCCCGCCCTCTGGCGCGAACCCGGAACCACGGTTGCGGTTCAGGTGCGCGGCGATGCGAACCTGGCGGCCCTCAAAATTGAGATCTTCGGCTTTCTCGAAAATCTCCAACTCGGGAACCGCGTCGTTCATTTCCTCGCGGATACCTTCCTCATACACGTCCTTGAGGAGGGCGTCCATCGTGCTCGTATTACTTGGCATCAGTGTCCTCGATTAGTCCAAACCCTTCAGGTACGCTTTGCTGCGCTCTAGGGCTCCAGCGAGGCCACGTTTTTGCGACGTGTCCTTCGCGGGAACGCCCGGAGTGCCCGAGGCACCGTGGGGCTTGGGCAGTTTGGTTTGTTTCTCTTTCGTGCGTTGAGTCTCCGCAATGTCGGCGCGGTCAACGCCTGCGGCCTTGGCAATCGTGCCCAGCTTCTTCCACGCCAGTCGAACGGCCTCCCGAGGATTTCCCCCGCGGTACTCCGCAAGAAGCACCCGGTCATTCCCGATGATGTTTGCTAGGAGGTCGGACATCCCCGCCACCTCCGCCTTATCTGTCCCCAAGCCAGCCGTTTTCATTACGCTGGCGGTTTCGTCAAAGGCCCGAATCTCTAGGGATTCGTTCTGGGCCGCAATCTGGTGCTCCAACGCCTCGATCTTGTTGATGTCGGGGTCAATTTCCCGCAGTTGCTTCCGCGCTTGCTTCAACTCCGTTTCGCGCTGCTTCTGCTCGTCAGATTTCGGCTCTCGGGGTTCTCGGTCAGTCTCCAACTTGTCAACACGTGCTTGAAGCTGCTGGACGTACCCGGCAATCTCGTCGGGGGTGCCCAGGGTTTCATACTCTTTCAGGGTCTTCCGTTTCTGAATGAAGTCCTGAAAGCGGCGGTCCTTGTTCCACGGAACATTGGAATCATCGCCTTGGTCCTCGGCGTCGAGGATTTGTTCCGGGTCCTTGGTGTCGCCTGCACTCTTTGGTGCTGGTGACGAATCAGCCTTTGGCTCGTCGGGCATGATAACCTCGCCACGTTACGCTGTGGCCGCGAAACGAACAATTACTCGGGCCGTAGTTTAGCGTAGCCCGTTCGCTGGGTCTTCCGCTTGCGGCGGGGGAGACCCGCTTCCTTCGTGGAAGCGAACTTGTGCAGTTCTCCGCGGGACATACTCGCCATCCCGCGATTTCGTGCGTAAAGCTTTTTGGGGTGATGCTCGGCTATGGCCGCCGCGACTCGTTGGTTCCGACTGACGGCGGGCATTACAACCTCTCCACAGTGCCACAGCGTACCACAGGGATTCCCCCCACCAAGATATTTCCCAGGTAAAAGTTTGAGTCAGTCATCGGAAGCTGTGCTGTCCTAGTTGAAACGTCTTGGTGCAACTGCGCCCAGTCCTGCGGATGCAGGGAAACCAGTAGTGGAGATTCCCCGTGAATCACGGTGTACCGATCAATTAATTCCACCACTTGTTCAATCATGCCGCTCCCTCCGAGTTCATTTGCGAGTCATGTTGAGTAAGTGCCCCCTCGTCCGACTTCGGCCCCTTCTCGTTGCCCTTGCTACCCGCGTTCGGCCCCTTGGGGGCGATCTGGCCCGGGCCCATCTGGGCCATCTGGGCGGCTGCCATCATCTGCTGGTAGTGGAACATGGTGCGGTCAAACACCGCCGCCTTGAGCGGATCGGGTAATTGCTCGAAGTATTCCGAATCCATGAAGCGCTTCAACACGGCCACGAAAACTGGGTGGTTGTCCCACGGCAACGGGGGCGGAGGTGGGGTGCCCTGTGCGAAGTTGTCCACCACGCGAGCGGCTTTGTCCTGGTCGGCCTTCATGTCCGGCATGAGATCCGGCGCTCCGATAGCTTCCAACGCTTTGTACTTCTCCTGGGGGTCCATCGGGCTGATGAGCGCCAACCGAATGGCTTGTTCCACCACGGATCGTTTGCCCGTAAGCGTCGTTGGGCGAGTCTCCCCCAGGTCCACGTCCAGGTCCACACCGCCCTGCATGGCGGCCCGATTGAACTTCTGAACGGACCAACGCCCGAAGCCGAGTGAGGCGGTACGCTGTTCGTCCGCATACTCACGCCAGATGTTCAAGTGCTGCCGCGCCCACTCCATGAAGCCCATCGCCCAGTTTTCCATGATGGACGACTGCCCTTGGCGCTGGCGTTCGTCAAGCAACTGAATGGCGGAATAGGAGGGCACGCCCTTTGGGGCTTCGCCCCGACCCACTTCCTGAAGACCGTACACTGTGTCCATGTCGCGGTCAATGATGTCCATCCACATAATCATGTAGGGCGGGAGGCTATCCCCGGACACCAGTGTTGGCGGTGGCACGCCCGCGAGAGCGTTGTATTCAAGAATCTGGCCCTGCGTCCCCACAACTTTATCCAGCCCAATCCCCCGTGGCGTAAGCCACTTGGCCCCGGACATGCGCGTGAGGTGCTTCATCATGTGGGCTTGGATCTGGTTGCGTAAATCTTGGAGCGGGATCAGGTCGTCCAGCCGGGCCTTGCCCAGCGTCCTGCCGGGGATCTGGTCCTCTTGGATGTGCACGACGTTCAGGAAGGGACGGCCCTTTTCGTTGTGGTACATCCACTTCCGCGTCAACGCAAGTTCTTTTCCAACCATCTCGGCGTAGATACCGTTGGGGGCCAGGTCCGGGTGCGGGCGAATCCACACCCGCCAGATTTCCGCTCGGTCTATTTGGTGCGACCCCGTGCTGCGAGCCAACATCCGGTCGGTGCCGACCACACTGTACGCCAGCGATTCAAGGTAGCGCATCGCTCCGCTGTACTGTGTGTCGTAGGAAACCTTATTGGCAAATTCCTCCCCGTAGGTCCGGGAGATGTATTCTTTGTCCCGCGTGCTCCGCAGCGCGAAATACGGGCTGTCGTAGATCGTCGGGGCCTCGGGGTCATACCACGCGGCAAAAACGGTTTCGACCGAGGTGTGGTGCTGGCCCTTGGGGTAGAAAATCCCCTGGGGCACAGACACACCGGCAGAAGCGTCCACCGCCGGGCGGAATCGTGGAGGAGGAGGGAGGGGCTGCCCCATGTCATCCAGCGCCGGCGGGGACTCGGGTGAACCGCACTGGGGACACTTCCCCCCAGCCTCTTCAATGTCCAATGGGGTACTAACCACCTGGCACACCGAGCATTGCTCGGACTGGATGAAGGTGCCATCCCCGTCCAAGGACGGGCCGTATTCGTTAACTAGGAAGACGTTCCCAGTCGCCCGCAACCACCGGGCAATGAGTTGCTTCCGCTCGCGGAGCTTGCATTCCTTCTCGATGACCTGAATAACCTTGTCCGCGACCACCGCCGCTGCCATGTCCGCTGGGTCATCGGTGGAGGGGTTGGCGGTGATGGGCGGCTTATAGGAAATCAGGTTCGAGACGCCCTGGTTGTACATCGCGGCTACACGGTTCGTCACCGGGCGGGGTGTGGTCTTCTTGAGCATCAGGGGCCGCCAGGTGTTGAACCCGCGATCCCAGGTGATCCATTGCTGGCCGAGCAGGTAGAGAATGTTCCGGTACGCATCCCGCTCCACGCAGCGGTGATGCTCCCGGCCTATCTCGGGAATGGCCTCGATATATTTTTGTATGCCCTCCCGATCTTCGAGGCCGTTCGGGTAGGTCAGTTCACCGGCCATGTGCTAGGCTCACTCTTTCCAGTCAAGGCCATCCCGATACTCGTCTTGGGCAGCTTCCCAGACCTTCAAGGCAAAATCTCGTACTGGGGCCGTCACACCTATAGCTACTTCCAGCAGCAAATAATCACCGCCAATTGGTTTGTGTTTGGCCCACCAGCGTTCAAATTCCATGAGAACCCTCCCAGGCGGCCTCGGGATGTGTTTCCAGAAGTCGCTGTTGTTCCTCAACGAGCTTGGGGTCTTCTTCGAGAAGATCCTCGGTTTCCGTGGGGAGGTCCGGCCTGATTGGGGGGACGCCCCGCACCAGGAGCAAATCATCCACGGCGCGGTCAGCCTTCTCCCGGTAGTACTTGAGGTCTTCCATCAAATGCCTGATGGTGCCCGCATACGTTTGAATCATCCGCTCGGCCCCATCACGCTCGGCCTCAACGCGGGCGTATTCCGCACGGAGCACTTGCCAAAGCCGATGTTCTTTCCCCCAGAGAATTTTCATCGGATGATCTTGTCCTTGGGGGGCTTGCAGGTGTAGCAGAGCCAACTATACTTCAGAATCGCGCCACATCGCGGACACTTTTGACCAGCCATTAACCGCCCTCCTCCAGTTCATCCGGCATCTGGGTCATAATCCTCCCCCCGTAAGCCAACTTCCTCAAACAAATCCTCGTACAGCGTTCCCTCGTAGTGCTCTCGCTTCTGATCGTCCTCGACACGCTGCCACTGCTCGCGGGAGGAGTGCCAGAACCGGGAGATGTTTGGGTCTTCCCCGAGCGGGGCGAGCGGGTCTAGCAACTCCCCGTGGGGCATCCCAACGGTCATCAGGCTGGCATACCCCGCCGCGTCCAGGGCGTGACATCGCTGGCGTGGGCGCGGACGGGGCTTGGTCACGGGGGCCTCGTCGTCCCATTCCCAGGTAATGAGTTCCTGGACGAAATTGGGACACTGACCCCGCAGCACCTTGAACTTGTGCTCGCGCATGAGCGAGGTCATACGGATGATTCGCGCCTCGATCTGGCGATACGCGGGGGTGTTGGTGGTGATCCCGTAACGCGCCAACTCGATGCGAACCTGTTTCGCGGAGGGGTCAATGGCCAGCGCGGAGATCGCCTTCATCCCCATCATGGCCCGCATCATGCCCGCGAACTCACCCGCCGAGTGGCCGCTCTTGTAAATTTCCCCCCACCAGTAGAGTATTCCTTCGGGGGAATAACTCCCGAACATGATGGCGGTGGGATTGTCCGCCCCGTGGTCCCACCCGACAACGTGGGTCCAGTCATCGGGGACCTTGAACGGATCGCAGATGTGCTCTATGGAATCAAATGGATAGATTCGCCCAGCATAACTGGCGAAGTCTCCGCCAAATTGCTCCGCGAAGATAGGAGCGGGGAGTGTCCTCCTGGCACGTTCGATAGTGTCTGCATCATAGACACTGGTTTCCAGGAGCTCCCCGAAATCGGGGACCGCCGAAATGATCTTGGACCAGAACAGCGGATCGTATCTGGGGTTTGGTTCCTTGCCCACCAACTCCCGCTGGTTGCCCACCCACGGACCAAATTCCTTGTCGGGCAGGTTCTTTAGCGCGGGGGTACGGAATACGTCGTAGATCCAGTTGTACCCCTTGGGTGTTGTCGGGATCAACACCCGGGCCTTGCGCTTCTCCGTGCGGGCGTACAGGTGGCGGTGATAAATCTCGGGACTCAGCGCTGAGGCTTCGGCCAGGATCAGCCAGTCCAATTCTTCAGCGCGAAGGGACGTGGGGTTGTCCGCGGATACCACCTCCACGAAACTCCCCCACGGGAATCGGATGGACATGTTTCCGCCGCGGACGTCGTTCCGAACACTCTTTGCTTTGCCGAGCCACCCCGTCTCCGCGAAGTCGGTCAGGATGTACCCAAACTCTTTGCTCCCCAGCGGGTACGTCGGCCCCACGATCCACCCGTGGGTGTTGGGCATCAGGATCAAGGGCTCAACGTGGCGGGCCGCCCACCAGGATTTCCCCCCGCGGGGGAAGGAAAACGCCGCCAGATACCGCTGGCCTGCGTCCCCCGCCTCGTCGGCTAGTTGTTGCCAGAGGCGCGGGGTGTAGTTGAGTTCTTTGTACCATGCAGCACGGCTGACCTTACGCATGGGCTACGCGGAGATGATGTAGAGCGTATCCTCTGGAACCGTGGGAGTGTACACCACGGGTGTTGCATTATACGTTACGGGATAGTGAAAATCCGAAGCCCATCGGAGACTTGGGTGTACCCGAATTTCTTTTGGGTGTGGGGCGCACTTGAGGAGCCGGTCTAGTAGGGCCGTAGTAATCAACCCCGGGTGTGTTGCCGCAACAGTGATTGTCATTGTTTCCTCCCCCACGCAGAATTATTTTGAACTCCCGCCCCGCAGCTTTTTGCCCAGCAGGGCAACGGGCTGGAATTTCTTGCGGCCAACGCCGGTATTCCGCACGGCACCCCGCTCCGCGATTTTACTGCGGAGTTTTTCAAAGCCGTTGTGGTGTCCGTGTCTCATTCCGGTTTTGCCTCTGGTTCAAGCAACTGTTCCAACCGCTTCGCGTAGGCGCTGGGAGTATCTATGGAAATCTTCTGGGACGCACCCGTGCCCGCCCGGTTTAGCGCATCCTGGGCCGCGGCAAGGCGCGTCTTGGGGGTGTTGGCGCGGTTGAAGGCAATCTCCCGCACGACATCCGCGTACAACGGCGCATCCCGCTTGAACCGCTCCACGACATGCGTAGTCACGTCCCGGCGGGCTTGGTACACGCTGTTCTGCACTTCTGGCAGGCGGATCAGCACATCCACCTCTTGCAGATCCCGCTCGTTGGCTGGGTCCAGCCCCAGGCGCTCCACGAGGCCCTCCAGGGTGTCCACCCCGGAGAGGAGGGCATCTACGATGCGGTAGGTGAGGGCTTGGGAATCGGAGATATATTCTGGGGGAGCCGATGGCGCAGGCGCCGGGCTGGGTACAACCGCTTGCACGTCGGGCAGCGGTACTCTCGGGCCAAGGCCGCCTCCACCGCTGATCGCCTTAAATACACCCTTCGGGCTATTCGGCGTTTGTCGCTTTCGGCTATGTTGATTCTTCCCCATCGGCTCGCTTCCGCAAAATTCGTCCACAGGAATAATTGGAGTTCCCACAACGGGAGCCAGTCACTCGGGTTCATATCAGCGGGGAGGACGATGCCATGCTGATAGGGGTCCCGGATGACCGTGACCAAGCGGGTCAGGTCCGCGTGGCGCAGGCTGGCGTTGGTGCGGGTATTACGCGGAGGCATCCCGGATCTCCGGCGGGTAATTCTTCTGCTCCCAGTCTCGCACAACCAGCGAGACCAAGTGGGTCCACGGGAAATCCAGCGGGTGGCCCCCAACCTCCCCAAAGGCTATCACTTTGTCGTCGGCAACCACCTGGTAGCGATAGGTCCCGAGGTTGTCGGCATTGCGCCGCAGCAGCATCATATTGACGGCGAGCATGTTCCTCCCCATGGCATCACACCAACTGCAACACACTTGCCCCACCCCGCGCACGGCTAACCTAGAGAACGAAGTTCAGCACTGCCCCGACGACAACGAACACAAGAAGCCACACCACGATGGCGAGCAGGAAGATTAGAGCAAAGCGAACGCTGTGCATTACTTGCCCGTCTGCCGCAGGGAGAGATTCACCCGGTCTCCAAACATGAAGCTAAACACGCTGCCCATAAGCGTCGTGACGGTCGCATACGCTTCCGCGCCCACCGTGTTGGGTGAGAGTGCGTCGTACACGATAATAAAAGCCCCCGCGAGGATGATTAACCCCGCCCCAATATACCGGAACGAGGCGCGCAGGTCTGCAACCCACTTCGAGATGTTTGCCGCCGGCTTGTCAAGTTCTGCAAGAGCCTGCATGCGCTTCACGTCAGATTCTTGCAGCTTGATGTACTCGTCAACATTCTGTGGCTTCGCGCCGGTGTCGCCGGTGATGAGCCGGGAAACACCGCCGAAGATGTCCTTCAAGATGCCGGCGCCAACGGGTAGCAGCGCGGGCAGTAACAGCGCGAGCAACGGGGCCATTTAATCCTCCAACTGTTTCAGAATTTCACGTGTCGCGCATGCTTTGAAGTGTACGTTCTCCCACTGCGACATAGTACGGACAGATGCAGGGATACTGTATGTTTGCTTACACAAATTGCAGTAACTGAGAATTGGTTGACGAACAAACCAGCCTGATAACCAGCCCATTGATCTTCCCCCCTAGTAAAGCCACATCACGTTCTGCGGCTTTGATTCGTCTACGTCCACGTGCACAAAAGTTTTCCCGATGCCGATGCGCGAGATCCCCGCGTTGATCGCCGCCTTGACGATCTCCATGCGGAGCCGGGAATCCGGGGCAGCGATGTCCGCGGCGTGCCCATCTAGGTGGGCGGAGTCAGGCTTGCCGCCAACCTTCACATTCTGCACGGAACACCGCCGCCCCGAGGTGATGACGAGATACCGCCCGATGTCGTCGCGCATGTCCTGGAGGCTGGCGACTAGCGCGTGGCTCACTTCATCCGCCCCGCACCCATCGCCGCACGCGAACTCGCTCCGGCTGAAGTCCTTCGAGAGATCCCCCATCAGCTTTACTCCCAGCCACCAAGCCGCATAAGGTCGGCCTTGGCTTCCTCGAAGGTTGGCCAGGACCCCACAAACGCCCCCTCTCCCGCCAGCATATCCTCCCGCCAGGCCAGCGCATCCTCCAAACCACCCGCAGTTAGAATCTGCACGAGATCAGACTTGCAGCAGGCTGTCCACCAATCACCCACTTGTGGAATACGCGCTATCTGTGGTTCGAGTGGTTGCTCCATACGCCCTCCCCCGGGTTTGGTTATCCTGCCAAGTTACCGTTGAACAGAGAATCCAGCGATCTGTGCATGAAGGAAATTTGCTTCCTTAGTTTCCCCATTTGACATCGCCGTATACTCAAAACGCAAGCCGGTTTCATTGTTATGAACAATTGTGACGTTCTTGAACGTGAAGGTTCGCCCGGTTGGGAGAAAAATACACAGAGACTTCAGTGGATCACTCATTTGCTTCCCTCCTATTGGAGCACGCAGGCTCCTTTGACTTCCAAGCCCCGCCCGGTGAACTCCGTCTTGGCCCGCGCCAGCGCGGCAGCGCAGGTTTCAAACGTCTTGAACGGGCCGAACTGCACCGGCACCGCCACGTCCGCCACGGGGTTGGACGTGTAAAGCATCAGCATCAAGAGCCACATAAGCTCACCCGCCAAAACTTAAAGCCGCAGAAAGTTTACCCCGTCATCCACCAAGCTCTTGTAGAAGTCGAACTCAATCTTCACCAGCGCAGCCTCCTGTGTGAGCCGCAATCGTTCCTTCAAACTGTTTAATTTCACTTCATGGAAAAGAAGATCTGCACAGGCCTTACAATGGTTCGGGCCGGTGTTGTTTGCAACAGCTATGGATTTCCGTAGACATTCCAGGCACATTGTTCCCCCCTCTGCTGCGGTGGTTGCCTATTCCCTCACCGCATCCGCAATTCCCATAGGAATAGCGAGTGCCCCCGTCCCGACGACCTCATTACCGCAGGTGAGCCACTTCTCCACTTCCTCCTGGGACTTCTTGGTGAACTCGATGTACATGTCGCGCATGAGGAGGAGTAGGGTGTTCACCGCCTTCTCGTCAACAGTCTTGGGCTCGGGCGTCACGGCCAAACACGACGGCTCCGAGAAGAACCCGCCCCGCTGCGGGGGATGCACCAGGAAGAACGCCCATTTGCTGATGAAGCGCCGCCCGGGTGTTGCGGCGGCGAGCACGAAGGTGGCGCCGGAGGCGATCAGCCCCGCGCCACGAATCTCGATGACCTGCCCCCGCTGCTGCGCGACCCACACCAACCGCGCAATCTCTAGGGACGTTATCACCGGCCCCCCCGCGGAGATCAGGGTGACGGAAAGCGTCTGCCGATTCCCCCACGCCCGCTCGATGTCAATGCGCGCCTGCTTCAGCATGTCGGCATCCGTGGCACCCTCCCAGACCACCCGGTCAAGTACCTCGACAACCGCCAGAGTTGAGGTTGGCTGTTTCGGGGTCTTCCAATCCGCGGCGGAAATCGGGCTAACGAGCAGAGCCAGGGCCAAGAGAACCGACAGCAGTTGTTTCATTCGGGCCGTTCCTCGGTGGTTACAGAACAAACGGTGTTACGTCTTCCGTTTCTGCCAACACAAAATCAATGTGTTGGTCGGGGTACTCATGTACCAATTCCAAAGCCGCTTCGGCGGAGTCCGCCTTCACCAAATAGAAAACCTCCGCTCGGATGCGCCAGTGGCGCACCGGCTCTCCAACTGGGGCGCGGTAGACGATTTGGATGACTTCTGTGCGGTTGTATGTGTCCCAACAGTCTGGGCTTTCTGCAATAGAAACCTGGAGAGCATTCAACGCCAGTACTGTTCCGGTTGCAGTGTATGGGCCTAATTTCTGCGCCACCACAATGTCCCCAACCTTGATGGGGAGCAGGTATTGCCCGGGTGATTCTGCTTTAGCGGCGGTGTGGGGTTCCATGAATTTTCCTCCCTCGGGAAATGGGGCCAAAGGGATTCTTGACCCTGTCTTATTATAGGCACGCTTTGCGCCGTTTGTCAAGTAAAAAGCGCAGCTTCGCTAATAATAGTTCCACCCCAAGGATTACAATAGTTCAACCCAGGAATGATAATAGTTCCCCCAAATAATTGAAATTGGTAGGCGGGAGGGATAGTACGCGCACCCGGCCCCCCCTCCGACCCCATGGGGGGTGGGGCCGTCACCCGTATGGTACTGACCAGTCAGTTGTACCGACCAGTACGCCCATGCAATACCCATGCCTATAACTTGGCACGCTGCTTGACCTGCATCGCGCATGCCACTATCCTGGCCCACGCCTTGCAGGGGTGCATGACCTGTGCCAATGGGGGTGCCCGGGATTGGGTGCCTGGACCTCGGGCACCTGGACAATAATCGTCAGGAGTGACGGCAATTGCCGTCAGTCCGGCCTGGGGGTTGTGGGATCTGGGGCGCCAGCCCCTAGGGGTTGCGGTGGACGGGTGGCATGGGGATTGCTCCTCTTGGGAGCACAGACACGGGGCTGGGGAGGATTGGCAAATGGAAACGGCAACCCTGTTTCGTACCACTCGCGGATGGTTCGTCCAGTTTCACGCTGGACCACGCCGGGAGGAAGTCGTCCGTCTGTTTCAAACCGACGTCCTGCCCTTGCCCTGGACGGCACAGGCTCTCTATCCGATCGTGCTGGACCACTTCCAACAGCTGAACCCGGGCATCACACTGGTTTAGTTGAAAAGATTTCACTTGACACGCCGATAGCTAGAACCCATACTTCGACCAGGGGAGACACAAACAGCATGAACCCGCTAGAACCGCAGGAAACTGGACAGGCAACTACCTACGTAGTCCTCACGTTCCATGCAAACAACCGTCGTACTCGCACATGGCATACCGGCAATCTAGCAAGTTGCCGCGCATGGATTACGAAATACATCACTCCATATGCCGGGAAAACCCCGGCGCCGATCTATGGAATCTTTCGCAAAGAGACGACGTGGGTGCTAACACGCATAACGGAGAAAGTAAACTATGAACCACCCTCCAGGAAAATTTGAGAGATGTTGGGACCAACGCTTGGGAGAACGGCTGTACGAGTGCACCCTCAACGATTGGTGTGATGAGGAGTTTGGAGAAGTGGACGTAGCTGGGTGGCATGGGTTAATACTCCGCCCCAACCGCAAAATGAGTTACGTTGTACACGAGGATACCCAAGGGTTTTTCGATTACGAATCAATCAGCAGTAATACCATACAGGCCATTTGGGATACATTCAGAGCAAGGATTGTAGGGCCTTGGCGAACCAGGTGAAGGCGTCATCCTTCTCGTCGGAGGAGTAGTGGCCATGGTCTGCGTGCTGAACTTCGTTACCATGCTGCTGTATTGTCAGGGACCGGGTACGCCGCTATTCACCATGTTGATGATGTAGCGGTAACCACTTTGTTGGGAGAGAAGTAAGGCCCCGAAATAGATACTGTATTATACCTAGCTAGGTATCATACATAGCTAGGTATCCCGTATAACTTAGGTACTATATACATATATAGTATATAGTACCCTGTAGGGTATTACATATTACCTCCGCTTACGCTCCGTATAACTAAGTAGGTATAAAGCATGTACCAGATAACAGTAACCTTGGGATTGAAAACTAAAGACGGGAAAGACATTACACCCGAGTTTATCAAGCTACACCTATCGAAACGTTTCGAGGGACTCTCTCTAACCTGGGGCGAGGGATTGTGGCGAGGTGAATGGGAGCCGTGCTATACTCTCACAATAGGGTATGAAAGCCCCGAGGAGCACGGGGTCATACTAGCCAAGGTCTTGGCCCTGGCCCGGGCTACCAACCAAGAAGCCGTCTATATCCATGGGGCGGGGGTTCTACCCGTTCCTATCTAACGAAAGAAGGGAACAACATGCTGAGTGGAGCAGCAATCGCAGACCTTTCGGCCAAGGCCGCCCGCAAGGCCGCTCGGGAACACCAGCACCCGCTCATAGTAGAAGAGGAAGACCTGCCCCACCTTGCGGAACATATTCAACATATCCCCAACCTCGGGGATTACCGCCCGCCCCGCTGGGAATTGGTTGAAACCTACTTCGTGGATTCGTCTGGGTTTGGTGGGGAGTTTGACCCCGCGTTGACCTTCGCGCAGTTTCTCAAAAAGGTCAAAGTGGGGTTCGGATACGGGCTGATTGAGGAGGGGCAGTTCCAAGTCTATATCGGGGAATTCGCCCCGAAGCCGCGCAAGGGGAAAATAAAATGATCGGATATGGTGCGCGGTTGCAGGACGAGGCAATCCGGCGGGAATGGCGGGAAGCACGTGACGAGGGAAACCTAGAACTGGCCGAGCGCATCGAGCGGGCCAACCCGGACCTGTTCCCGGCCAAGGGGAACGCCCAGGACACAAAGGGGGAATAAAATGGAAGACCACTATGATGTCTTCTACCGAACGTGGTGGAAGGAAAACCCTGCCTGGCCTGACGGCCTAGAGCCTTGTCCCGGAAAGCGAACCTACTTGGCCCGGCATGTAACCTACGCCGATTCCCAAGAGATTGTGGCCGCCTACAGCCGCACCCACACCCCCGGTCGTCTTTCCCGCAAAGCGGAGATTGAGCGGGTGCCATGACCTGCCCAATGTGCCCAGCGATTCTCCCCAGCCCTCTCCCCGGGATCTGCCCAAAGTGCGGGGTGGGCTTGCCGCGTGACTTGGAGGGGGATCACGCCCGTCACTCCACCCCCAGCCTGGACCCCATACTTAGGCGGCTTTTGCGGGACCGGACCTAGCTCGTTGATTGGGCAAGATAATTACCTTGACCAGCGGTTGTGGTCGTGGTATTCTTCCTAGAAGAGAGGGCAACCCCGTAAAAGAGGAGTGACATTGTGACCGACTCAAAACCCGTCCCGCCAGCGCAGAAAAAACTGATGGCCCAGCATATGTCCGAATTGGAAGACCTGGCCCTACAGCGAAAAGATCTGGAAGTTTTCTACAAGGACACCCTCGCCCAGTTGCTCGTTCTCCAATTAAAAAACAACGTGGATGCCGTCGAGGGATCGAATTTTGTGGCGAACGTCATCCGCCCCATGCGACAGGCTATTCTCCCCAAAAAAGTGGCAAAGCTTCTATCCTATGAGGAATACGTGACCGTTGCCACCCCCACCCTGGCCGCTCTTGGAAGAGTGCTTACCGAGGAACAGGTGGCGCGGGTGACGACCACGGAACCCGGCGAGCCCTTCCTGAAACTCTCCAAGCTTGGCCCCAAAGAGGTCTAAACATGGCAGAACAACGAGCATGCCCCATGTTTTCCGGGGCGCTGCTCCAGCTCCTTGTTGTTGCCTGGAGCCGCGTACTATACGGTTGGCAACAGCCCCAGGTACTCGCGCAACATTTGAATAACTAGGGGGTGCGATTATGACAGGACAATGGGACACCACCCCACAAGGGATTCCGTCCATTGTCGAATACACGGACGCCAAGCGGCCCCGCAACGAGTACCCTCGGCGTGTGGTCTCCCCTACGCTTTCCCGTCCGTGTTGTCAATCTGGGATGCGCGCAGTCGGTGAGCCGGTCGTGGATGTACGGTATGTCTTCCAATATAAACGGTGCAAACGGTGTGGGTTCACCGTGCGAAATATCCTCCGCGAAGTGCCGGACCACGCGTTAGCCGAGCAACTGAAAGTGTGGTTTAGTATCAACTTTGTCCGCAATTTGAGCGGGAGTGGTTAAGTTAGAATAAAGCTAGGAGAAAAATAACGATGCCGGTTAAAGGCAAGAAAGCAGCTATCGGTATAGCTCCCGCGGCTATCAAAAAAGTTGAAAGCAAAGTTCAAGCCAGAGCAAGGGGTGCGGGCCAAAAGCAGAAGCCAACCCCCATGTGCCCGTGTGGTGAGCGCACGACCCGTGTTCTCAATGGGGCGACTGGCACCCTTCGCTGGTACTGTGAACACTGTTTCCAATGGCTATCGTAACGTGTCCTGACTGCGCCAGCAAAAATCTGATCTACGTTGAGTCGTGGGGCGGGGACCTCCGGTACTGCGTTTCTTGCCGCAAGGAATTTTATGTGGACGAGGACCATTGGCAAGTTGCCCCTCCGCCACTGTGGAGTATCTATCAATATGATCCAGAGCCGTAAATTTGAGGGGGTGCATGCTCACGGCTGATATGTTTTTTGGGCTTGTGATTGTCTGTATTGTGCTTTGGGTTCTGCGGTTGCTTACATTGTGAAACCCATAGGGAGGTAAAAATGATTATCAAGGTTTACAAGCCAGATTACACACTCCCACAAAAATCGGTACACCTCATAATGGAAGACCACGTTTATGGTGGCGTGGTAATCCGCGCTGTGATGGAAAATGGGGCGGATATTCCCTCTGCCAGACTTTTGACCATTGAGGAGAACGGGACACTTTCTCTCCACTGGTATGTCAACCCTGAACTTGGGTTCCAGCGAGACGCCCAGGGGCGAATTAAGCTTGCCGCATGAAACCTAAAGAGTTTGAGCGGGAGATTCTCGCCGCCCTCCGAGATCCAAAATTCTGGGGGCGGTGGGGGTCTTCTCTGTCATTGGGGTTGTTGTCACCCTACGGACAAAAGATTGCCCGGGCACTTACCTTCTGCCACAAGGCGAAACCCGGCGGGGTGGTGGGGTTGCCCGAACTCCAAATTGCCCTCCGCCGGGAGGGAGAAGTGGGAGAGACGCTCCGCAACCTAACCCGGGAAGTCACGGCGAAGCACGCGGCGAGCCTTGAAGTCCAGGTGTCCCTTGCCACCGAGGTTTTGACACGCAACACGCTCGAAGGGCTGATGCGCCGGGCGGGGGAGCAACTCCAAACGGGGAAGTTTGACCTAGCGGCCCTCGCCACCTCCGCTCGGGAGGTTGCCCCGGGGGAGGAGCATGTCCGGGCGTTTGACCCCCGCTGGATTATTGCAGACGACGAGGGGCTCGCCCCGGTTCCGACGCCGTGGCGCAGCGTCAACGAACAAATGGTCGGGCTGTACCCTCGGGAGCTCGGTATGGTTTTGGCAACTCCGAAGGCGGGCAAGACTGGGGCGCTGCTTAACCTATCCAGCAAGGCCCTGTCAAATGGGTGGTCCGTGCTTTACATCACGGCGGCGGACGTGGGGTATGCGGGGATCTGCCGACGCATCACTGGGATCTGGAAGGATGTATCTATCCAGGAGCTTCGGCACCACCCCAAGGACTTTCGCTCCGCGCTGGAAGAGTGCCGGGGCGACTGGGATGATTTAGGGGCGCAGTTTGTAGTTGCGGACTACACAGCCCGCACGTGTTCTATGTTGGAGATTGAGCGGGTAATTGCTGCCGTGCGGGGGACTAACGGGGATTGCAAGTGGGTGGTGATGATTGATCGGTTAGAGCAGGCTATTCCCCCAGACAAGTCCGGCGACCTGCGCCGGGACATGACATCCAACTTTGAATATGCGCGGATGCTCGCTCACCGCTACGTGGTGCCCATCTGGTGCGACTCCCAAGCGTCTCTACAGAACGGGGATGAAGGGTACGTTGACATTACTCGGGGCGCGGAGTCTCGGGTTGGCAAGGCGAAAGTGGTGGATATTGGCATTGGCATCGGGGTGAACCCTGATGATGACAACACCCTTCGGCTCATGCTCGCAGGGCGGAGGGAATGGACAAATCGCCGTTTTGAGGTGCGGCGTGATCCGCGCTCGGGGGTGATGTATGAGTGAGTGCCCATATTGTTCAGGTGCCCGCTTGGCTTATCTAGTGGCCGCGGCGCTGCGCGGCCCGGATATACAATCCGCTGGGGCTCAGGATTGGAAAATATTTGTAGTTTCCCCATTACGCTGGTTCGCGGCGGAGAGCATTGGGGAAGAACCAAACCAGTGGTGCCAGGGACGGGTGGAGTCTCCCTCCCTGCTACTTCCCATCATCCTTGCCCAAGCAGAATGGAGCATTTACTGGGGCAAATATACCGTACATGCCGCCCAGCAGTTTGCTATCACGCCAGGGGCGGAACATGTTGTGTCCCATGCTCGTGCTGCTTACGGAGTTTTAGGAAGCAAAAGTTCACAGGCGCAAGAGTATTTAGGGGCGCTGATACAGGTGAGATTATTGCCATGAGTAACACCGCCAGCAATTGTCCCTTCTGCGCCCAGGCGGGGCTCCCCCCCGACAAGACGCACAACCTCCACGTCCGCGCTGATGGGGTGTACCACTGTTTCCGCTGCGGGGCCACGCGGAAGAAGAACGGCCCGCTCCCCCTTGTGCTTCGGGGCACCGGGCTCGTTGGTCTCATTATGCAGAAACGCATAATGCTTCAAGACGTACCAACCCGGGTGCATGAAATTGAGCGGTGCCCGGTTTGCGCTTCTTACCTCCAAGGGCGGAAGTTGAATCCGTGCAAACTTCCTCCGGGTTATGTTGATACGCAGACCAAAGTATACGGCGGCTGGGTGCGCGGGCACCGTATCCTCTTTGAGCAGGGTGGCTGGTGGCAAGGGCGGGCGACGAGCCCCCGCAACCCAATTCGCTACCTATTCCCACGGGACACCGGCCAGACCAAGCCCCTCTTCCATATGGACCCCACCCGGGGGCGGACGAAGACGTTGTGCGTAGTGGAGGGACCGTTCGACGCGCTGCGGTTGTACCAAGAGGGTTTCCGTACCGTGGCGCTCTGCGGGAAATCGTTTTCTATAGACAAACTCATCCAACTACAGGAGTTGGCCCCGACGCGGATTGTGTGGGGGTGGGACCGAGATGTGACACACGTAGATATCCTCCCGTGGTTTATCTCGGCGGAACCGTTTGCCCGAAGTATTATGTGGAACATCCAGGAGGGTGCGGACCCCGCCGAGGCGAGTACGCGGGACATCCACGAACTGCGTAAAATCGTCAGGAGGAAATGGTGAGGTATTGGCTCATGCTGATAACGGCGCTCACTATTTTCGCGGGGTTCGCGCTGGACGTGGCACGAATCAGCTCCCTCCGGGCAGAATCGTTGCAACAAGTCCACATTATTGGCAAGTACGCTGCATGGAACCGGATACACGGGAGGTAGCCCTGGTGTGGGAAAAGACCTGGCGGCACAAACTGACCCTGACCTTGTGGTGTGAGTGGTCCCAACCCTTTCAGGGGCCGCTGTGCTGGTGGCAAGTGACTCCTATCCTGCTCCGTTACGAGCACGCCACGTATGGGGACTACTCCGAAATTACTGCTGTAGTCTTCGGGGTGGGGGTAATGTTGACCTATTGGTGGGGGGAAGGGCTTGCATGACGTTTGCCGTAGGTAATCCCCGCCGGCCCGAGTGCCAACAGTGCGGGCTGTACAAGCGATGCCGCAACCCGTTCATCCCGCCCGCAGTGGAGCAGGCGGGGCAGCGAGTGGACCTCGTTATTGTGGGTGAAGCCCCGGGGCGCACGGAGGATGCCCGCGGGGAAGTCTTCTGTGGTCCCGCTGGGGTGGGACAGGATGAGATGATCTCGGCGTCGTCATGGGTGGCCGCAAACGTCGCCTTCACCAACGCGGTCCAGTGTTGGCCTGGGCCGGGGCCGGAAGGCGGCGACGGCAAGCCAACGATGGAGCAAGTCCGGTTGTGCCGCCCGCTCCTGATTGAAAACCTCAACGCTCTCCAGGCCCCGGCAATCGTGGGCGTCGGGCAATGGGGCGGACGCGCCCTCGCGGACTTGGGGACGTTGACCCTGGCTGGCAAGACCCCCCACCGCCTTCGGGACCTGACAATCCCTGGGCTCACCTACAAGCCCGCCGTGGCCTCACTCACCTACCACCCAGCGGCTCCCCTACACGGCCAGCCTTGGCTGAAAGATATTATTGTGGCGGATCTTAATGTCCTGTATAATCGGTTGCCCGTTACAAACGGACAACCGAGGAAACCGGATACCAATACCTTGGGGTATGCTTATAGCCCACTGACTCCGGCGCGACTCCGGGCACTCTTGGGGCCGCCAGTGGTTCTGGATCTGGAGTATAGCGGCACCGGGGAATCCCTCTACTCTATCGCACTCCAAGTGCAGGGCGTGAACTGGGGGGGCACGATCTGCCGCCCGGATGCAACTGCGGACGTGGATGAGTGGCGCTCTGTGCTTCAAGATATGGTGGACAAGACCACGCTCATCGCCGGCCACAACGTCCGCGAGGATCTCTGGGCGCTGGCCCGCTTCGGGGTGAAGCTCCCCGAATTTCTGCGCGTGGCGGACAGCCTCACGTTGGCGCGGATGCTCTGGGAGAATGACCCGGATCGGAGCCTTAACACGCTCGCTGTGGCGAAGTTGGGGATGAACGACTATGAAGCAGACATCCGCCCGTATAAGAAGGAAAGCCCCGCCGACTTCGGCGCAAGTGCGCCGAAAGACATCCTCCTCCATTACAACGTCGGAGACGTGGTGGCCTCAGCCGCGCTACTTCGCCGCTTCGGGGGAAGTGTCCCCCCGGCGCTATGGGCTGTGCTTATGGAGGCCGAGGGTAACCTGATCCTGACGACGTGGGACGGGCAGCATGTCCACCAACCGACGTTGGAGAAATTCATCCGCAAGTACGCCCGGAAGGAAAAAGCCGCGCTTGCCAACCTCCGCGTGCTCACCGGGCGGAAGACGTTCAACCCGGACGATGAGGAAGGCGCGGCGTACCCGTTCAAGGTGCTGAAGTGGAAACCGACCAAGATGGGGAAGACCGGCCCCAGCCTGGATAAAGAGGTGCTGCTCCGCGTGATCCACGAAAGCCGCAAGGACCGGGACCGGCGGTTTGCCCGGGCGCTCCTGGACTTCCGGGAGTCGGTGGTGCATCTCCGCCGGTTGCGGAACGACATCACCAAGAACCTGGACAAGCGTAGCTGTGTCCACGCGAAGTTTAACACGGCGGCGGCCCGCACGCTGCGAGATTCGTCCAACCGCCCCAACTTCCAAAACTTGGCCCCGGAGATCCGTGGGGCCTTCACGACGAGGTGGTGAGAAATGACCTTCAATGAGTACCAGCACTCAACAGTTAAAACAACCATCGGTTTAGCTACAGGTGAGACTTCATTACTATATTGTACCCTTGGCCTGCTCGGTGAAGCAGGGGAAGTTGCTGAGAAGATAAAAAAACTTTGGAGAAATAAGGGGGTGAAGAGCGGGGCTGATGTGCCAGTAAAAGATTTACCATTGCTCATTGCTGAGTTGGGGGATGTGCTTTGGTATTTGTCGGCTCTTGCAACCGCTATAGGTATACAGCTGGATGATATTGCCTTGGGTAACTTAATAAAAGTCCAATCCAGGAATGCCCGCGGGGTCTTATGTTCTGAGGGGGATACTCGTTAATGGGGCTCATTACCCAAGCGGATATGAAGGGGCTGGAACCCCGCATCCTGGCAGACCGCACCAACTGCCGGGCGCTCCTGGAGATTTTCAACGACCCCAAGCAGGCGGGGCAGGTGTACCAGATCCTTGGGCGGGACATCCTCAAGCGGGACATTGACAAGGTGAAGAACCCGCGGGACTACATGTTCGCCAAGAAGGGCATCCTCGCCACCAGCTACAACGCGCAGCCGTTCACCCTTCAGCGACAGCTTTTCATCGAGCTTCAAATCGAGGCGACTGAAGACGAGTGCGCCGACTTTATCCAGGGCCTTCTGCGAAAGTGCCCCGAAATGAAAGACTACATTTGGGAGCAACGGCGCCGGGTGGCCCGGGACCGGGAGATCGCATGCATCACGGGGTTCATCCGCCACCTGCCGAACGATGGGATTGAGTCACAAGGCTTCAAGCACGTTTGGAACGAGGCAGTGAACGTGGAGATCCAACACACGGCGAGCATGATTGCGAAGCTGTGGTCCAACTATGTGCAGCGGGGCATTTGGGAGTGTGGTCTGGGGGCGCGGGACATCTTCGCCCGCAAGGTGGTGTACCTGGGGCCGGTACATGATAGCGTATCCCACGACTGCCGTACCCAAGCGATAGCAAAGCGTGTGCTGGACATCTACGCCCGCGCACTAAGCACGATTCAGGGGGCACCGATGGCGGCCCTGATTGGGCGTAAGTTGCGATGTCCATTGGGTATTGAGACCACCAGCGGCCCCACCTGGGGGAAAGCCTGAAATAGTACTTGACAAGTTATTTTATACATGGTAAGATACAATTAAATGGTTGGGGGCGTACCAATTAACAGGAGGAAACGAGCATGGGCCTGATTCGAGTGGGTAGCTTGTGGGAAAAGGACTTCAAGAACGGGGCGGGGTTCTCGGGGCAGTTGGACGCGGAGGAATTGGAGAAGATCCTCCAGGACAAGCCGGACGAGGCCAAGATCAATGTGCTGGTGTTCAGCAACGCCAAGGGGCTTGAAAAGAACGACCGCGCCCCCAATTTCAACATCTATTTCCCGGACGGCGAGGATGACCGCGGGAGTAAGGACCGGAGTGGCGGGCGGGGGAGTGCCCAGGAGCCCCGGCGGGAGTCCCGCGACCAGGAAACTCGGGTCGAGACCCGGGACCGGGAAGACACCCGGGAGCCCTCGAACCCCCTGGACGACCCAGAGCCGAAGCGGGAGAGCCGGCGCGCAGCACCCCCAGCCCAGCGGCCCAGCAGTGGCCGGCGCTCCTCCAGCGCGGACGGGAAACGGGGGTATAGCCAACGAAGCGGGCGGAAGTAAGGCAGGTTCTCTAAACAGGAGGGGGACATGCGCATCACGACGAAGCGGCGAATTATCGTCGCGCTGATTTTCACAGGCGGGCTGCTGATTAACGCTGGGTGGGCGTTGGCCGCGAAAGGCGGGAACTCTGGCGGTGGCAACGCCGGGGGGCAGTCGGGGGGCGCGGGCCAGTCTGGTGACCACGGAAGCGGTGTTGGAGGCAGTCAGGGGAACCAGGGCGGTGGAAGTTCTGGCAATGCTGGTGGTAGTCATGGGGGCGGTCCGGGCGGGGGCAGCCCGGGTGGTGGAAGCGGTGGAGGTTCCAGTAGTGCCTCCAGCGGAGGCAATTCCGGTGGTAGCTCTGACTCAGCGGGGGACCATGACGCAGACAAGCCGTGGTCGAATCCCTGCACCCTGTACTACACGATTTACTGCACATATCCGGGGCCAATCAAGGGGTATGACTCCTCGGCGTGGCCGACACAGCCTGTCCGGTAACGGGAAGCGAGGGTATAGCCGGCGGAGCGGGCGGAAGTAGGTAATTGGCGCGGCGGCGTGGAAGGACACCGAGCCCTGTCCGGGGCAAGCAGCGGGTTCGATTCCCGCACGGCGGTTATGGAGGACGGACATCTGCACATAACGGCCGAATGGCAGCTAGTCGGTATCAAGCCCGCCCCGCGCCAGCCTCTTTTTTTTTTTTGTGGAAGCGGCGAAGTAGTCAAGAATGGCGCGGCGGCG
>ERZ1292644.108-Hain-H14-01um-R2-108-length-56956-cov-7_pt1 | contig 47963 bp, 82 predicted proteins | sample MGYA00564402_ERZ1292644 | MGnify/ENA primary metagenome ERZ1292644 (study PRJEB36523, sample SAMEA6512644) | groundwater metagenome | collected 2019-01-09 | study: AquaDiva: Metagenomics assemblies of 32 groundwater samples
ACGCTGCCGCAGCCATCGGCATCGCGATCATCAACCGCCGCGTCGGATCGTCTAGCGTGCGCTCCAGCCACGCGACGTGGTCGTGCGCCGTCACGGGGGTCTGCACCCGAGAGGCTGCGACCGTCGCCGGGTCGTTGCGCAAGCGGAGCAGGAAGGGCGCGTCCGCGAGCGTGGCGGGGCGGGCCGTGAGGGTCATCGGAACAACGCCCAAAAGATCGCGGCGACACCGAACGCGACAGCAAGCGCCGAGAGTGCGTCCTTGAGGTTCGGTCCGATCTCGATCATCATCGCACCTCCCCCTGCAGACGTTCCACGCCGGGCACAAGCACGCCCAGCCCGCCGCCCGCGTCAACGCCGCGTCGCCGCGGCATCAGCCCACCGCCTCGACGTTCGCGATCCGTGAGAACGCCGCCTCGTCCGCTTCTAGGAGGAGCTTCTGCGCGAGCATCGCGTCCTCGTCCGGCACGTCCGCCGGATGGGCGCAGAGCCGGTGCGTCGGCCGCCCGTCGGACCCGAGACGCTCGACGTTGCGCTGGTAGCCGGTCAGGATGCGGTAGCGCCCGCCAGCGCTGCCCTCGACATCGAACCAGCCGTGCTGCTCAAACTGGCGCTGCTGCTCCAACGTCAGCGTCGCCCTGAGCAGGCGTTCGGCGCGCTGCCTGGCGGCGAGGTCGAAGTCCCGCAGGTTTGGCGCCGCCACTGCGACGTTCCATTGATGGGTGATCGTGCCTGACGGCGCGCCGCTGATGTACATCGCGTGTGCTGTCCATGAACTCCAGACCTGCTGCGCATCCTGCGCGGCGGTGTCAATGCCGCTCGTGTTCCATGCCGTCCACGTGATCGTCGCGGTATTGTCGCTGGCCGTGGTGTTGTCGCTGGCCGTATATGGCAGCGGCATCAGCGCCCGCCACGCATCGGAGGCGCGAGGATGATCTTCTCGGCCTCCGGGTCGAACTTGAAGATCTGCTCGCCCTTCCCGCCCATCGCCTTCACGGAAAACGCGAGGAAGCCCTTGCCGCGCAGCTCGTCGAAGGTCTTTCGTGCCGCCGCGACCTCGTCCGTGTTGCTCGCGTCCCAGATCACCTTCGTGTCGCCCTGCCGCCCCATGACTGCTAACTCACCCATTGTCTGCCTCCTCCTCGCTCAGGGAATGTCGATTTAGAGACTGCGCGTCGTCACCGCTCAACGATCTCCGTCGTCTCTACGGTTACCGCCGACGGTGTCTTCGGCGGTTCCGGCGGCTTCGTCGCGGGCTTCACAGCCAAGTCGAGCAGCACGAACAGGCTCACGATAAACACGACCAGCTCGCTCATCACGGCACCTCCTTCAGCATCGCCACCAACTCCTCGACGCCGAGCCACCGGTCCGGCGCGTCCGACGTGTACGGCCCCGCGACCTTCTGCCCCTCGGGCAGTTTCCAGTCCTCTCGCCACGAGTGGTGGCCAGGCAGGATCACCATCCGCGCGCCGTCCCACCAGGTGCGCGTCGGCTCCTCGCGGGTCAGGAGCGCCTCGTGGAGCTTCTCGCCGCCGGGGCGAAGGCCGGTGAGCTCTCGTGACCATCGCGGATCACCCTTCACCACCGCTCGGCCATACCATTCGAACTCGACCGCATCTGCGAGATCGGCGATCCGCGCCGCCGGCAGCCGCGGCACGAACACCTCCCCGCCCTCCATGTCCGCGAGCGCCGCGAGGCAGAACGCCGCCGCCTGCGGCAGCGTGATGATGAAGCGCGTCATCGCCGGATCGGTGATCGTGAGCGGCTCGCCGCGCCGGAGCTGCTCGCGCCAGATGCCGACGACCGAGCCGCGCGAGCCCAACACGTTGCCATATCGCACCACGCCCACGCGCGTCCCGCGCGGCCAGGTGTAGCTGTTGCTCTGCACGGCGTAGCACTCGGCGGCGCACTTCGTGACGCCGTAGAGGTTCACCGGCTCCGCACATTTATCGGAACTGACAACGAGCACGCGCGCCACGCCGACGGCGGCGGCGGCCTGGATAACGTTGATGGTGCCCTGGATGTTCGTCTTGACCATCTCGCCGGGGGAGTAGACGGAGTGGGAGATGCGTTTGAGCGCGGCGGCGTGGATCACCGCGTCGCATCCACGAAAGACCTCCTCCAGTCGCTCCGGATCGCGCACGTCGCCGAGCATGCAGCGGAGGCCAGGTACGGCCGCGCCGAGGCGATCGGCGAGGTCACCGCTCTTGACCTCATCACGTGAGAGTGCGACGATGCGCGTCACCTCGGAGCGTCGGGAAAGAATCTCCATCAATGCCGTTCCTAAACTGCCCGTAGCGCCGGTGATCGCGACCCTCACCGCTTCGTGGCCCCCCGCGCCGGCGTCGGCGCATCTGTCGCCGCCGGGTCACGCTGGGCGCGTCGCAGGTGACGCCCGACCGCCTCGCTGTACGCCAGCCCGCGCTCCACCGGGCTGGTGACGCCGAGCTTGATCGCCTCGTCGAGGATGTTGATGTGCGTCAGCGCGCGGTCCTCCAACTGCGCGTACGCCTGGCGCTCGGCGAGACGCACGCGGTATTCGGCCCACCAGCCGACCGCGAAGATCGTGAGCGCGACGCCGACGAGGACGTAGATGAGGCGATCGGCGAGCGTCATCGCGAGGGCTCCGTGCCGGGCGTGCCGTACCCGGCCGCACGCAGCGCGTCCGCCAGCGTCGGCAGCAGCCCCTCGGCCGCGTCACGCAGCTTCTCGTCGGTGAGGTCCTCGTCGGTGAGCAGATCGTTGAGCGCGTCCGTCAGCGTCGTGAGGTCATCGCTCATCGCTTCGGCCCCGCGGTCGTGCTCAGGTCGAGCGAGAGGTCGCGCGCCGCCTTCATGCCCATGAGCCCCATGAAGTCGAGCGCCGCGTTGCCGCCGGCGCTAGGCGCGCCCGTCGACGTGCCGGTCACGATCTGCGGCACGAGCGCCCCCTTGAACTCCTTGAACGCTCCGGCCCACACGCCCTGCACGCGCTCATACGTGGCGAGCTTGCGCTCCAGCGCGCCGTCGGCCTGCATGACGAGCAGGCGCTTCGCCGCCTCGCCCTCGCCCTCAAGGATGAGCTTGCGCTTGGTCGCGGCGGCGGCCTCGGCGTCGAGTTCGGCCACACGCTTGCGCATCTCGGCTTCCGTCACCTGCTGCGCCTTGACGACCTCTTGCTTCCACTTCGCCTCGGCGGCGTTCGCCTGGCCGCGCTTCTCGACGGTAATGGCGTCCTGCTCCGCCTCCTTGGCGCGCGCGATCGCCGTGGCGACCTTGGCGAACGCCTCCTGCTGCTGGCGGATCTGGTCGGCCACCGTCGCGTCGTAGAAGATGTTGTTGATGGCGAGGTTGAAGACGCGGATGCCGAACTCATCGAGCGGGCTCGCGTCCTGGCGCAGCGTCGCTTTGCCGTCCACGCTCTTGACGAGGGTCACCTGCGTGACGGTGCGCTCGATCCCGGTCATCGCGTCCTTGGCGCGCACCTGCTGACTCTCGGTCCGGTACACGCCGTGGTTGAGCTGGTCCTCGATGAAAAAGAGCAGGTCGTTCTTCCGGGCGGCATACGACTCCGTCGAGGACATGAGCGGCCCGGTGAAGTTGACGGTCTTCTCCACGACGGTGCGGATCAGCTGCGTCTCGATCGCGTACGCCGAGCGATAGCGCACGTGCAGGGCGATGACGTTCTTCGGGTCACGCGGCATTTCCCAGGCCAACCCGCCAGAAACGCGCGCCCGGCCGCCGTCGTTGAACGTCACGGCGATCGCCTGATCGTGCTCCTTGCCCTGGTCCTTCGCCGCCGAGAACCAGAACTGCTCGCGCTTCGGGTAGCGCGTGACCGAGCCAAACCACTGCGGGTAGATCCCCGGGTCGGCCCCGACGAGCAACGTGCCGTTCGGGTACTGGATCACCATGATGTGCCCAGCGTCCAGCACTTCGATGAGCGAGCCAGTGGCGACGATGGCCACGAGGCACAGGATGATCGCCGCGACCAGCGAGACGATCCGCCTTGGCGTCATCCACGGCGCAGGCGAAGGGTTGTACGACGTCGCTGTCATGAGAGTCTCCTCTTGTCAGGGATGTGAGGGGAACGCCGTCGCGCCCAGCGCACGAGCGGCAGCACGGCGTAGCTGATGATGAGCCAGCCCGCCACGGTGAGCAGCACGAGATCGAGCAGCACTTCGAGCACCAGCGCCGTCATGCCGCACCTCCGATCACACGACGTGGCCGACGCGCCGCAACTCCGCGCGCGCTGGCCCCGCGCACCGCGCAGTGCTTGCACCGCTGCGCGCGACCGTCCTTGAGCCGCCCGCACGCGCACGCGGTCATCTCGCGAATGCGCTTCGTCACGCCGCGATAGCCGTGCCAGCGCGCCTCGGGCTCACCGGGTCGGCTCATCGCTGCGCCTGGTCGGCGGCTGTCAGCATGCCGCCACTAGAAATAGCGTAGTTTAGCGGGCTGCGCGCGGATTTCTTTTTCATCGCGCGGCGTGCTCCGGGCATTGGCGGCGGGCCCACTCCGGAGCGTGAGTGAGAAACTCCGTCTTGACGCACTCACCGAGTTCGCCTTGTTTGCACGCATTAAACCACTCGTCGCGCAGCGTGTCGCGCGGCTGCTGGCCGGGCGCATAGCCGCTCAGTGAAAGGCTCGGCCCAACCCACGGCGGACCATCGCTTCGGAAGTTCTTGTCTCTGCACTCGGCGATCTTCCCCCACGCGCTGAGGCGATCCACGATGCGGTCGGAACAACGCTCGTGGAGCTGCGCGCGCGTCAGGTTCGTCGTGATGAGCGTGGGCAAGCCGTAGGCTTCTCGGTGCCAGATGATCTCGTCGGTGAGGGCGTCGAGCAGGCCGCCCTCCTTCACGTACTCCACGCCGAAGTCGTCGACCACGACGAACGGCGTCTCGGTCAGGCGCTCGAGCATGGTCGGCCGGCGTTCGCCGTCGAGCAGCGCGGCGCAGGCCGACGGGAAGTACACGAAGGCGCGCGCCTCGGGGTTCGTGTCGGTGCGGCTGACGGCGCGCAGCGCGGCGACGGCGGCATAGGTCTTGCCGACGCCCGTAGGACCGGCCAGCACGAGGCTGGCGCCGACCAATGCCGGTCCCTCCGCATAGGCGCGCGCGGCCTCCACGGCGGTCGAAGGCTGCGCGGCGCGAAAGCTCGCGGCGCGAAGTCGCGGCGGGACGCCGACGGCCTTGGCGAAGGTCTGCCATTCGCGCTCGTCGGCTACGTCGTCGCTGGTGGCGGCGGCTCGGTCTGCTTCCATGCGTCGTTGATCCTCCTGCGCGAGGTTGGTGGCGGACCCAGCGTAAGCGGCCGATCCGTAGCGGCGCGGTTGAGCCAATTCACAACGAAGCGGCGGGTCTTCTTGCGCTGGGGGTTGGCGGTGAGCCAAGCGTCCATCTTGGCGAGTTCGCGATGGAGGTCGATGCCGGTATACGCTCCGTTCTGCCGCAGGCTGGCGAGGAACTGCTCATCAGTGAGGCTAGTACTCTTCGCAGCAATGCCTTTCGGATGGGTAGGGGGATGGGTAGCGGCTTCGTTCGGTTCTTCGGTACTCGGTACTCGGGTAGTATCTCGGTCTTCGGTATAGGTCTCGGAGGGCATGGGTAGTGTAGAGGGTACTTGATGGGTACGGCCTACCCATGAGGATGGGTAGGCGATACCGTAATAGTCACAGAAACTTATGACGATCTTCATCCGCGGTAGAGCGGCAACAGCTCGCTCAACGCTCATTCGGTGCTTCGGGTTGGCCAGGGTGGTGAACGGATCATGCCGGAGGGCGTTCCGCACCCACACAACTGGGGGCTCCAGATAGATCCACGGGCCCCCGCCGCTAGGCTGCGGCCGCGCCAGCTCGGCCAGGGCAGCGTCCAGGCGCTTGGCAGGGAGGCCGGTCTGCGCGACGAGCACCGAGGAATAATAGCGAAAGATGCCCGCCGCGCCGGCATCGCGACATGAGCGAAGGATCAGCAAGGTGAGCCGAGCGTCCGGGCTGAGCGCCTGGAAATCCAGATCATCCGCCAGCGCCGTATAGACCCCGCGATACGTGCCCCGGCTCACTGAAAACTCGCCCCCCCGGCGTGTGCACTCTGGCGGAGGCAGGCGCCGTTGCCGCAGCCCTTTCGGGCGTGAGGCAGGGGGCGAGGTCGAAATTCAGGAGGCTCGACCGCTTCGCCAGAGTGCACGCTAGTACGTTAACGCGATCGAAGGCCAAAAGTAAACCGTCTCATAAAGTTGCCGCATCCTCCCGCACGTAGGCCACCGCCGCCCCGTCGGTCGCGCCGCAGCGCCGGCAGTAGGCCACGCCCGGCTGCGGCCGGTAGAGCACGCCGAGGCACGGGAACTGCTCGCGGCGACGCGCGCAGAGTTCCAGGCGCGGGGGACATTCGGCTAGGGGCACGACGGCGCGCGCATCGCGCTGCGAGTCAGCCATCGAAATACTCCTCAATCCACCGTTTCAGTTTCAGCGCCTCGCGCTTGCTGAACGGTCCCGCATTGTCGATCCGCATGCCCGCTACGCCATTCTCGGTCACCATGAAGACTATGGTCGAATACCCCCCGATCTGCCGGAGGTGCAGTTCACGGGGCTGGCGCTTCGCCCACTGACTCGCCTTGTCTCCGCGCCGCGGATCAGCCATCATTGGATCACCAGCTTATAGAGATAAGCGCCGTAATCGTCCCGTCCTTCGCCGCCGCGCCATTCAGAGTCTGAGGCATCCCGTCCTTTCGTCTTCGTCCAGCCCCGAGCGACACGCCGGGCTTTAGCATGATATGCAAAACAGCGGATGCGGTACTCTCCATGCGGGTTAACCAAGACCAGTACGAACACTTTCCTGCGGGTGCTTGTTCCTGTCTTGCCGCGCCGCGGGTCAGCCACGGGCCGCCTCCGCGATCGCTGTGTCCAACTCCTTGCTGCGACCATCGAGCGCACCCTGAAGATAGGCGCTGAGCGCGACGGTCTCCAACAGGTTCGCCGCGAAGACAGATGCCCGAATGATCGGGCGCAGCGTCTCGCGCAGCACCTCCTCAGCGGCGTCGGCTGACACGTCCATCCGCACCGTCGAGCCTGGGCGCTTCGGGCAGCGCGTGTAGTTGTGCTCTTCGGCGCGGCACAGGCTACAGGCCATCCCCCGCTCCTTCCTTCCCCAAGGCAATAGGTTTGGGAGAACCGCCCGCCGTTCGGCTTCCTGCCAGCGTTGCCCTTTCGTCTTTCGCTACGGCCCCATGGCGGCCGGTCTCGCGGCGGTCTGGCTGTGGCGAGCGCACGTATCCCCGTCTTCTCATCGCCTACCTTTGTCGCGGCGACTGAATCATCCGTGAGTGTTCGGGGGGGTATCCCCGGCCGAGTCACGTGACGATTCCCCCAAACCCTATTCGCATCACCCCCGCTCCTTCCCCGCCCCGGCGTCGGCGAGCGCATCTTGTGCGGCCGTGAGCACGGCGACGATCCGGCTGCCCTGCGCGACATAACTCGGGAAGTGGTCGTCGTTCGTGATGTTGCGCACGAAGACCTGATCGTCGATGCAGGCCATCATTGCCTTGAGCGCCTCCCCCAGCCGCGCCAGGCGAGCGTCGCGGTCGGCAAGTTCTTGGCGATCTACGCAACAGTCGGCGTGTCGTGCGGCTTGCTCGTTAATCAACCCCGCGACGGCGCGGGCCATCGCGTCGTAGTCGGCATACTCAAGTCCGGTGCTCGGTCCGATGAGCGTCGGCACCTCCCGCAGCATCTCCGCGATCTCGCGCTCGGTCATCGCGGCATCCCAAGATAAGGATTCATGCGCGTGACGGCTTCAGAGAAGTCCGCGACGATCTGGCGCATCTGCTCCTCGTGGCGCAGGTTCTCAAGCTGGAGCGATTCGACTGCCCGCGAGAAGTCATTGACTGCCGCCTGGATGCGTGATGAGGCTGTCAAGATGTGCTCTGCGCCGATGAGAACGTGCGTTTCCATCACTCGCATCCTCCTGCGCGCTCGGTCATCGTCCCACCTCGTCCCGCCGGGCGAGCACTCGCACAGGTCCATGTTGGGCGGTGGGCAGGAGAATTGAACTCCCGGCTTGGTCCGACGTGTGCTTATCCGCATTCCTTACTGATGTACGGGGAGTTATTACGAGGTCCGAAGACCCCTTCGGACCATTCCCCGTCCCTTGATGTACCCACCTCATGCTCATCCCTGCATCTCGTCCAGCCGGGCGAGGGCGGCGTTAACAAGACGCTCGATCTCGCCGACCGCCTGTGTATCATCCTCGAAATCGTCCGACGTATCGCCGTGGGCGATCTTCCCAATTCGCGTCAGTGCTTCTGCCACCTCGATCAGCGCCGGGAGCCAGGTACGAGAGGCGTCTGCCAGATCGAGGAGGTTAAATGTCGTAGGTTGCTGCGTCGCCAGCTCGCACAGCGCCCGAAGCTCCGCGAGGGTCATCGCTGGCTCCGGATCGCGGTGAGGATGGCCGCGATGACGTTTCTTGGCGTCAACTCTCGCCCCTGTGCCGCACAGTGTTCTAGCCCGTGTTGGATTATTTCGAGGTTCGCCTCCCGCTGCTCCGCGCGGGCCTCCTGAATCTGCACACGGATATGGCACCACGCGGGGCAGGAGTCTCCATGCGTCACCTCGCGCGAACATCCACAATCGGCTTCCGCGCGGGCCGCGTCCACCGCGCGTTGAACATTGGCCTTGCCTTCGGCCACCGCGTTATCATAGTTCAAGCCCATGACCGCGAGAGCTTCGCGGGACTGTGCGGCTTCTTCCTCGCGGGCCGCGTCGCGGAGGTCGCAGTCTGCTCGTACCCAGACCTCCAAATCCGGTTGCCGACAACAAACATAATTCCGATGACCATGAATACAGAGTAGGTTCTTTATCCGCTCCCGCAGCGCGGCGTCGGAGAGGTCCATCACGTCACCCTTCCGTCTGTTCGCGCCTGATGACAGGTGCAGTCACAGACTGTCCACTGCCAGCACTTGTTCTGCACGCAAGGCCAACAGGTCACAGGGTGTAGAACAACCGACGGTTGACCATCGGTTCGCTCATTCACGGCTTCACCCCCAGCCGCTCGCGCAGGTCGCGCAGGAGGGCGTCGGCCATGCGTTCGACTGACGGATACGCGCTTCCGTCAGGCAGACGCCCGTACTCAACAGACAGCGCCTTGACAATCCCCTCCCGCGTCGGCAGCCGCTCGGCGACGACGGTGAGGGCTTCTCGCGCAAGAATCTCCATCCAATCTCCAGGCATTCCGACTTCGGACCAACCGACAACGTTGCGTAGCCGCTCCGTGAGCACGGTCACGAGGTCGCTCATCGCGCCCCCTCCCTAGTCAGCCACCGCGCGCTCATCTGCGCTTTGATGAAGTCCGCGAGGTCGCGCAGGCACGTCGGCTCGTAGATGGTCCCGTCGCCGGGGAAGAAGGCGTAGGTGCGCCAGCGCCCGAACCAGCGCACTTCACCGAGGATCGCTCCGCCGTCCTTCGCGACGACATCGAAGACGAGCGTCTTCCCGCTCGCGCTGACGTGGTTGTTCTCGAACCGGAGCCACTTGCTCGCGCCCCCTTGCGAGTTAGTCGTCATACTCGCGCCCGCCGATGAAGTGGTCTCGGTGGAACCGCTGGGAGCGCACCACGTTGTCCTTGATGATGCGCCAAGCCGCGGCACCCGCCTGCATGGGCTCCCAGCATATAGTGCACTTGCACGCCTTCCGGAGCGTGGTCTTGAGCAGGAGCGCGTCCCGATAGCGGCACAGCGGCATGTTCTCCTCGCGCTCCGTCACTCCCTGGTCAACCATCCCGCCTCATCGCCGCGTCCTCACCCGGTTGCCCCGCGGGGCAGTTTTCCCGCCCCGCGCCGCCCGCCGGATCGCCGCCTCCACCCGCGCCCGGCTCATCAACACGCCACAAGAAAGTGAAGGCGCGAGGTGTCGTCGGCGCATTGTTTCGGGCCTGGTGTGCCGAGCCCGCCATCGACACTCCGATCCACCGAGCACCATCCGTGCGTTGTGCCGCTCGGGTTCTCGCGATTGCAGACCGCGAGAATCTCGTCGTCGGGCGCATCGGCAACGGCGCAGACCTGCATGTAACAAATCCCAAGCATGGCGCGCGTGATGATGACGCGGTTCATCGTTTCTTCCTCCTCGCTGTCCTGCGAATCGTCTGCTCCACCCGCGCTCGGCTTACCCGGAACCGCCGCGCCAGCGCGGCCATGCTCATCCCCCAGGCGAAGGCTGCCACGAGGCGGCGCGGAAGGCGGTCAGACCGGCCACACAAGCCTCCATCCCTTCGCGGCGCACCTGACGCAGACCGCCGCGAAGTCCGCGGGTTTGGGCTGGCCGAGCAACGGTCGTCGCTCCAGCGCGCCGATGAGACGAATGCCGCACCCCACGCACCACGCGCCGAAGAGCGCATCGAGATCGGCAAGCGACCGCAGCGCGTTGGCGGCGATCGCGCGACTCTGGACGCCCATGCCGCCGACGTCGCGCGTGGGCGCCGCCTCCACCTCCTTGACGGTTGCCCAGCCGAGGAGCGTGGCGTCGTCCACCATGTCGTCGTACCGCGCCAGCACGTAGAGGTCAGCGCGCTCCTTGCCGGCCTCGACGAGGAGGTGCTCGGGGCGGCGGTACGTCTTCACGTCCACCGTGCCGCGGTAGGTCCGGAAGTCGGCCCCGCCGTCGCCGCGCGCGAAGGAGCGCTCGTCCACCGGGTAGCCGTAGCGCGCGGCGAACGCACGCTCCCCGGCGAGCCCGACGGCGTCGTGACGCGCGCCGAGCGGGCGATGAGACACGACGCCGCGCTTCGTTCTCACGGCATAAGCTCGAACAACCGCCCCTGCGCGGTCAGATCAGTCTCGGCCCGCCGAAGATTCACGCGAGCCGCCTCGAAATACTCGCGCTTCAACTCGACGCCGATGAAGCGCCGGCCGAGCCGTAGCGCCTCATAGCCCGTCGAGCCGATGCCAGCGAACGGGTCAGCGATGATATCGCCAGGATTCGACCAGAGTCGGACACATCGTTCAATAGTCCCGAGTTGCAGCGGGCAGATATGGCGATCGTCGTCATCTGAGCGCGCTTCGCGGACGTTGAGTGTGTCCGACTCGCGGATGCCGTACCAAATCGGGCGCGCCCACTCGATCCAGTCCTCATTCGTGATGTCCGGGTGAATCGCGACGGCGTTGTCGCCAGGCTTCCGAAAGATGAGGACGTAGTCCGCCAGCGCCGGGCGCAGCCACGAGGCATCTTTCCGGAGCTGGACGAACAGCAGGGCCTTAGAATGAGTGCGGATCGCCTGGGCCTGTGGGTCCTTGTCAATGCAGACCTCGCCCTGGTAGATCCAGCCCTCACGGATGTGGAGATCAATCACCGCACCCCGTAGATCACGGAGACCGATCAGCCCGTCCGACGCCTTCGTGGTCGTCGTCTGCGCGATATGGACGGCCGAGAGCCGCCCCGGCTTCGTTACGCGCCGCATCTCGCGCACGATGTATGCGTAGTGCGCTAGGAATTCCTCGCGCGTGGCGCAGTTGCCGACATCGCGCTCGCTGTTCGTGTACGTGTAGAGCGCGATGAAGGGCGGCGAGTAGACGGAGAAGTCCACCGAGTCCGGCGGGAGCGCCGGGAGGACGTCCACGCTGTCGCCGCGGTGCAGTACCCAGGCCGCCCCGCTCGCCGTCTCGCGCTCGTCCGCCTCCCGCTGTCGCTCCGTCACGCCGACCTCCTCGCGTTCCATGATACGCACGGCCTCGAGCAGCCCTTCGGCCATGCGTCGCGCCTCGACTTCCTTCTGCCGCACGTTGCGCACAATGCCGGTTTCGGCCTCAGACACGACGATGTGCGCCGTCACGGGGCGCGTCTGCCCGAAGCGGTAGCACCGGCGAATCGCCTGGTAGTACGTCTCGTAGCTGTCGCCGAGCCCGAGGAAGACTATCTGCGCGCAGCATTGAAGATTGAGCCCGAATCCAGCGACTTTCGGCTTGGTGAGCAGCACGCGCGCCTCGCCGCGCACGAATGCGCCGAGCCGGGCGATCTTTTCCGCGTGCGCATCCTGACCTGCGACCGATACGCACTCGCCGTCCAGGGCTTCGGCCATCGCCTCCTGCTCGTCATTCAGCCCGCACCAGACGATCCACGGCCCCGGCGAGCCCGCGACGAGTTCGGCCGCGCGGTCCACGCGGCGCTTAAGCGAGCCGCGCCGGGCCTGGATACGGCCGCGAATCCCGCCCAGTCCCATCGACGCGAACAGGTACTCCCCGGTCGGTCCCTCGCTCGGGACGATGTGCTCGACGATCTCGAGGCCCGGCAGGATGTAGCCGTCGTCGGGAAACCCAAGATCGGACGGCGTGCGCACGAAGACGCCCCACGACACGAGCCAGCGGTAGAACGCCTCGTGGGCGTGCCCTTTCAGACGCCAGCCATCCTCGTCGTGCACGAAGAACGTCGCCAGCATCTCCACGCGCGTCATCACGCCGAGGAACTCGCAGTGGTTCGCCAACTCCGCGATGTCGTTCGGCGCCGGCGTGGCGGTGCAGCAGAGCTTGTACGGCGTATCCTGGAACATCTGAATGAGCCGCGTCCGTGTCTTCCCGTCATAGGACTTCAAGATCGAGCTCTCATCGAGCACGACGCCGACGTACCGCGATGGATCGACGTGATGCACCTGCTCGTAGTTCGTGATCTCGATAACCGCTCCACTCCCGAGGGCGCCGACCTCGATGCCGATGCGCTGCCCCTCCGCGATGGTCTGCTCGCCTACGCAGAGCGGCGCGAAGATCAGCACGCGGCCCGGGATGTTCGCCGCCCACGAGAGCTGCATCCTCGTTTTGCCCAGCCCGGTGTCGGCGAAGATCGCCGTGCGCCCTTTCCGGAGTGCCCACGCCGTCAGCGCCGCCTGGAACGGATAGAGTGAGTCGGGCAGCGTGAACGTCGTCACGCCAGCGCCCGACCATTCGCGCCGCTTGCCCGCGAGGAACGCCGCGTAGTCCTCAGACATGCCGAATCATCTCGTCCGCGCCCTCGCGCCACTCGCGCCCGAGATTCACCGCGTGCTTCCGCGCCAACGCCTCGCCGAGCGAGAACCCGCGCCGGTGGGCGTAGCAGAGGAGCAGGATCAGCGCGTCGGCCGCCTCCTCCTCGTGGCCTGCGCCCCCCGCGTCGGCGTCGAGTAGTTCCGCAACCTCCTCCGCGAGGTGGATCAGCGTCTCCCGCGTCCGACTCCCGCCGAAGGTCGCCTCCGTCCACGCGCCGAGCGTCGCCTGCCAGACGGCAAGCGAATCGCCTGGCGTGGCGACGCACGATCCGTCGCAGAGCTCGAAGCAGTAGGAGCCGCAGGCGCGAGCGCTCACGCGATCCCCATCATCCCGCTCGTCCAGCGATAGGTCGCCTGCCCCGGCACGCGCGTGGCCGCCCGCCGCGCCCGGGCCTTCGCCCGCTCGCACCAGCGGCAGTAGGCGCAGGAGGGGCGACAGCGGGGGCGGCGGCGGCAGCTGGCGCAGGGGCGCTTTTTATGATCGCTCATGGCGCGAACGCTTTGACGGCCTCGCGCAGGAAGCGGCGCGCGATGTCGACGTTCGCCGGATCGTTGTACCACGTGTTGACGCCTGACGGGTGCGGGACGACGCCGAGCGCGCGGCGCGGGATCGCGATGCGCCGCCAGACGCAGGGCGGCTCGGTGAACGCGAACGCGGCGGCGACGGCGAGGCCGACGAACACGATCACCTCGCGGTCGCGCTCCTCCGCCAGGATCGTCTGCGCCCGCGGCCGCGCCTCGGCGTGCGGGAAGCGGTCGCCCTTGCGCTCGGCGCGCCCAGGGAACGCGTCGAAGACGTTGCGCGTGTCGACGATGTCGAGGAGGGCAGAGACGTTGGGCAGCCCGGCCAGGAGCGCCAGGCGGGCGCCGCACCGACCGCCGAGGGCGCGCTCGTCGAATGACTTGGCGCCCGGCCCCGGCGCCTGACCGATGAAGAGCGGCCTCACGGTCGCAACCCCTCGCCGTCGACCTGGAGCACCATCCCGTAGTTGTCGACGCCCTCCGGGATGACGACGCCTGGCTTGAGGACGAGCGTGTTCCGCTTGAAGGGTCGGTAGTCGACCTGGTGCTGCCAGCGCCCCCACTTCCGCGTGATCGTCACCACGTCCGGGTGCTGCTCCTGGAGCGACTGCGCCATCCGCAGACGCCCGTCGCCTCGGTAGAGCTGATCGGTGTTACCGCCGCGCATCGTCATCGTCGTATGCTTCATCGCCAAGAACGCGCCGAACAGGACCGTGCACCAGCCGTCTTTCAAGGCGCGCAGCGAGAGGTCCGTATCCTCGTTGTAGCGTCCGCGCCAACGGTAGGGGATGTTGTTCTTGATCAGGATGCAGGAGTAGATGCGTGAGTTAAGCGTGAATGGCGGGAGCTTCGTCTTCCGAGAGGCGAACATGAAGTAGTGAAACCCCGCGATCGCGACGTTCTCGTAGCGGTCGACGAAGTCCTCGGCAGCCCGGAAGATCGTCCCGGAGGTGACCGGCGTCTTCAGGTTGCGGTTAAGGCGGTAGAAGCCGTCGATGTTGTCATCCAGTATCCAGTGACGCTCGACCCTGCTCGCGAGCGCGTGCTCCCAGACCCAGTTGCGCGCCGGGATCGAGCCCTGCCCGAGGTTGCTAAACGGCAGGACGACGAGCGCGGACGTGTCGATGTGTGCCGCGAGAAACGCGACCATGTAATTCTCATGCTCCTGCGGTTCGACGACGATATGAAATGGGACGCCCATCCTCGCGAGGTGTTTCGCCGTCAGCCGTGACGCCCAGCGGCCTTTCGAGATCACATATACCGGGTAGCGGGGGTTCATTCGTCTAGGAGGTCGGTAAGGTCCACGCCACCGGCCACGTCGTCGTCGGGCGGCGACCCATCGATGTACCGCTTGTCCGCGAAGCGCCCGATCTCGGCCTCGGGGTACCAGATCGACCGCGTGTTCGTCGTGATCGGCTGATCGACGAGGACGGCGAAGGCGGCCATGTCCTGGAGCGTCTCGAAGTGAACGTAGATCGTCTTCACCGGCGTGAGGTCGTTCTGGACGAACTCTGGCATTCCCTTCCAGAGCGCACGCCAGGCTTCGTCGACCTCGAAGAGTGAGCGCTGCGGAGACCGCGCCTCCTCGCTCGATGACGGTGCCGGGGGAAACTCATCGTTCGATGACATCGACTTCGATCCCGCGCCGCCGCGCCTCCTCGACGCAGTCGCGCGTGCTTCTCGCCCTATCGATGTTCGCATGAAACGCAAGCACCAGCGTCGGTAGCGTATCGAGCATCTGGCGATTGCGCGCTGGCCCAGGAGCGCTAGGGGGAAACGCCTCGATCACGAGGCCGAGAGCCGCCGCGCTCTTGCGCGCGAGTCGATCGGCGCCGCGCGTCGTCCCGCACACGATCGTCGTGCCGGTAGGCAGACGCGCGAGTCGTTCCTTCACGGAGCGAGCGTTCGACCAGAATGGATCGCCGCACAGTAGAACGCGCATGTCAACCCCTCGCTGGTTTGGTGGCCGCCGGAATCCCGCGCACCTCCGTCAGCACGCGCCCGAGCTTCGCCCACGTCTCAGCGTCGTGGGGCAACGTGGTCATGTCCGCCGTGCCGAGATGCTTCTTGAACAGGTGCTCCACGATCGCCTTCTTGACGCCGCGCACGTCCGCCTCGGTTTGGATCTCCTTGAGGCGGATGGCGACGGTGGCGCCGACGTCGGCGCGGTCGGTGCCGGGCGCGTGCGGCGGCGCCTCGGCCGGTGCCGTGGCCTTCGCGGGCTCCTCCACGTCTTGCCCGGTCGCCTGGCCGGTCGCCACGGCCGCGGGCGTGAGCGTCGGCGGCGTCACGAGCTTCGGCGCGGCGTCGACCTCGCGCAGCACCTCGTCGATCGTCGTGTCGCCCTCGCGGATCGCCGTGACGATGCCGCGCAGGCGGATCAGTGCCTCATCGTCCAGGTCGTCGAGCGACGGGCGCCCGGCGATCAGGCACATCTTGTCGCCCCCGACGCCCCACTTGGCGAACACGTCCACGGCCGCCTGCCGCCGCTGGGCCATCGTCTTGCCCTTGCCGATGCTCGCCGCGCGCGCCTCCTCGTAGATGTCCTTGACGAGCGCGAACGGCACCACACGGAAGATCGCGTTGCGAAGCGCGATCGACATGGCCGCCTGCGAGGTAACGGTGATCATGTCGTCACCGTACCGCTTGCCGTGCTTGGTCGTGATCCGGCGTTTTACCTCGACCGTGGCGGCGAGGTTATTCTCCAGATCGAAGGCCGCGCCCTGGGCGGTCACGTGGTGCTCGTCGATGCCGACGATCCTCGCCCCGTAGCGGAGGTTCTTCCAGGACGAGGCGATGACCTCGGCGAAGCGGATCGAGGGGCCGTCGATCGTCTTGCCCTCGCGCGGGAGGGCGTAGAACATCTCGCCCGCCGTCTCTTCGTCGAGCGTCGCCAGCGTGCGCGCCTGGGCCTTGAAGGCGAGGATGCTGCGTGGCCAGCGCTTCGCCGTGGCGATCTGGATGTCCACCTCAGCGCGGTTGATCGCGGCCAGCGAGGCGCTGCCGTCGAGAATCTCGATGGGCTCTAGGGGCTCGTGGTCGGGCTCTGTCATCGCGGGCTCCTTTCAGGGATTCGTAGGGCGTTTCTTCACGCAGCCGCCAGCGCAGAAGATCATCGGGTCATACCACGCCTGCGCGATGACGCGGAGGTTCCGCGCGTAGCGGCGGCGCCGGCACTTGTGGCAGCGCACTTGGCGGCGCGGGTTCAAGCGGTGATGCAACGTCTTGCGCGGCGAGCGCGCCTTGGTGCCGAGGTGGATCGTCTCGCTCCAGCGCGTGAGGGGCTGCGAGGCTGGAGGACGGCAGAGCGTGATCCCGTCGCCGGTCAGGCAGGGGCTCATCAGATCGTCCCTTCCGATCCGAAGTCCGGCAGGCCATCACCTTCGGGTTCAAGACAGGCCCAGAGATGCAAGCAGTACGGGTGGATGTTGATGTGGCGCTCACGCCGCGGAAAGACCTGCACGGCTTGGTAGCGGTCAGTCACAAACGTGCGTTTCACATCGGCGAGGTCCTCGTAGGACGGAATGTGCTGCGCGCGCGAGAGCGAGACGTGAAGCCACCAGCGCCCGTCCTGCTGGCCAACGGTCAGGACGACTCGACGACCGTTGCGATGTTCGAACGCTCGTTGGCCTTCCAACTGCGGGAACCCAACCGGAATCGGCCGCTCGATCCACGGGTAAGGCGGCAGGCTCTCGACCCAGCGATCCGTGCGCCGTTTCGCTTCCTGCCATTCGGCTTCGGACATGTCGAGGCTCATGGCGTCGGCCTCGCCGCGCCGCGCCGGATGTACGGACACGTCGCCCAATAGCCGCACCACTTCGCCGAGCACCACCACGAGGTTGGATCGGCGGGCATGAAGATCCCGCGCTTCACCGCCTCGACCGCCGTGTTGAGCCGCGCCACGAGCGCCGCGATGTCGCCAGCATCCCGCGTGGTCGCCAGCTCGACCGCCTTCAGCTCGCCGCGCTTCGGCGTCCTCACGAGGTAGTCGAGCGCGAGCGCCTCGGGGAGCGCGCCGACCTCGGCCGCGCGAATCATGGCGTAGAACGACAGCTGCTGCGACTTGTCCGCCGCGTCCCGGCTCGGCGACTTGGCCGACGTCTTGAGGTCGCGGATCGTGTCGCGCCCGACGGCGTTCAGCCCCGCGGCGTCCAGGGTCACCGGCTCCTCCGGCTGCGTGATCACGTCCAAGGTCCCGTGGATCTGGAGGTCGCTGTCCTGGGGCTTGACGATGATCTTGCGCTCGATCGCCACGGGGCGCAGGCGCGGGGCGAGCTCCGTCACGTGGTAGCCCGAGAGCGCCACGGCGAAGTCCTTGGCCTCGGCCTTGGCCTGGCTCATGGCCGCGCCCCCGTCCTCCTCGTCGCCCTCGACCAGGCGGACATCCTGCGCGCCCCAGCGCTGCTCGAAGTCCGCGGCGGCCAGGTCGCGCGCCTCCTCGACGGTCGGCAGCTCGGCGTTCGTCTTGCCCATCTTGCGGCGCAAGGCGACCTTGGCGATCGCGTGGACGGTGGAGCCGCGGATGAGCGAGGGTGTGGGCGCGTCAGGGTCTTCCTCGATCACGCGACGCCGGTAGGCTTCGCCGCATCGCTGGAGGAGCGACAAATTGGAATTGTTCCACGTGAGGCCTGGCGCGCTCACCGCTTCGCCTTCATCGCGTGCAGCCGGAGAAACAGCAGCGCGCCGATGATCGCCGTGGCGCCGACGACGAATGGCGTGCGCAGGTCGCGCCCCGCGAGCACCTCGGTCATGCGCGCCAGCGTCGCGACCTCGCCAGCGTCGGCCTCAGCCCGCTCGGTCGCGAGGTGGATCAGCGCTTCGGCGAGCGCCGCGTGCGTCCAAACGTAGACGGCGAAGCGGTCGTTACCCTCCTCCGTCAGCGCGCGCCCGTCCCAGCGGAAGAGGCGGTCGGCGACATGTTGCTCGACCGAGGCGACGCTGCGGCGGATCATCGCTTCTTGGGCCGTCACGGCACTATTGCTCTGTATGCCGCTAGGTCGCGTGTGATCGCTCGCGCCCTCGCGCTCTCCCAGACCTCATCACCCGTAACGACATCCTTCACGATGAGCGCCCCGACTCTCCTCTTCGTCTCCTTGATCATCGTCTCGGCTTCTGCCGCCGCGGCCGTCAGCGTCGAGAACCGCTCGAATGTCTGCGTTACCGTTCCCCAGAGGGATTCGATCTCGCACACCTGATACTTCTTGAACTTCATTGCGTCATCCCTCTACGCATTTCCTTGCCGGTGCTGCTCACGCCCCCGGCCCGCCGATCTGCCGCCGGTACGCCTCCACGAGCGCGTCGTGCCGCTCGTGCTCGGCGCTCACGGCCTGCTCGGCGACCGTCAGGGCCATCGCCAGCTTCGCGACCTGCCGCTTCGCCCGCTCGATCAGGCGCTCCGAGGCGCGGAGGTCCTTCAGGGTCACCGGGGCCTGCGTCGTCGTCATCGTCAGGGTCATGCGGTCCTCCTCTCAGGGGTTAAGAAGGAAGTGCCTCACGCGCTACGGGTGCCCCCGATTCGCCGGTTCTTTGGGAAGACGCCGTTTCGGGCCGGCGCGGATCGCGCTCGCTTACTTTGGCTGCCTCCCTGTCCGGCTCGCGCGTGGGCTCGGCAATCGAGCGGAGCGTAGCCGGGTCCATTGAACGATGTGACTCGTTCACCGACCGCGCCCCCGGCGCCGGGCACCACTGCCGGCGGGAAACTCGCGCACTCTAAGGTCTGCTGGCCATTCACTCCAGTCGCCGCCCTTGCGGTCGCGGAGCGGCACGGATTGATACGGATGCATTCCGGCATGACCGCGATCTGCAGAATCGTTCGAGATCGGCTTCGCCCCAAGCTGCTTGCAAAACACCGGCACGCCTGCCGCCCGGCACTGCACGATCGCGCTCCGCGCCCAGGCGAGATCGAACGGCCGCGCTTTACTCAACGTCACACCTCTGGTGTACTGTGCTTGGGAGGTCACACGATGCCGCGACACCGAAAAGGCCCAGCCACACCCAAACTCGCGGAGGAATACCTCGAAGGAGCGACGAGTGTCGACCTGGCCCGAAAGTACGGGATGCACCATGTCGCCGTCCTGAATCGGCTGCGGCGCGCGGGCTATCCGATCCGCCCGGCGCGGCGACGCGCCCTGTACGACAAGCCGCGCGTCTCGGCAGAGATCGTGAGCGCCCTACCAAGCCGGCTCGCCGATGGTGGACATCGCCACCGCAATCGGGGTAAGCCATTCGACCGTGCAGCGCACCCTCTCGGCGGCCGGCGTAAAGACGAGGCCGTACGGGCTTCGGCGCGCGACGGTACGCATCCCAACAGACGCAGCAAAGCTCGGATACCTTGCCGGGCTCCTCGACGGAGAGGGGAGTATCCAGATCCGGTCGAAACATTCTGGGCGCTCTGTCGCCTGCAAGATCGCGATCTACAGCACCACGCGCGGCGTTATGGATTGGCTGCTTGCCGAGATTGGCGGGGTCGTGCTCTGGGACGAGGCCAGGATGAAGCGGCGGGGCTGGAAGCCGATCGGAGCATGGTGCCTCTATCGAGCCCGCGATGTCAGCGCCGTCCTTGAGGCCATCGCCCCGCTCCTGATCGTGAAAGCCGACCTTAGCGTGCGGGCGATGAAGCTCTTTCGTGATTCGTTCGGGATTCACGACTCCCCTCCAACGACAACCCACGAAATCTTGTCCGGGCCGAGCCACTCACCGAAGTCCACCGGCCCCAGCGCCGGTTCATAACTCACCCACCGCACCGCCGCCGGCGTCTGGAGGAGTAACGGTATACGCCAGTCGGCCGTCGCCTGGTCCTCCACCGAGACGCCCGCCCACAGGTTCGGGAGGGGCCAGCACCCCTCGCTGACTCGCTGACAGTACCAGCCGACCTTGCCGGTCGCGCGGTGGCGGGCGCGGATTGGATTCAGCGTCTCGTCGGTCCAGGCGATGCCATCGTGCCGCTGGTCGCCCATCACGCCCCGCCGTTCGGCCCGAGCGCGCGCCGTTGCCGTTGCCGTGGCTTATCTGCCCTGATTGTTTTCTCGCGTTCTTTAGCCCATCTGGCGCGCACCGCCTCGCGCATCAGGCGACTACGTTCCTTCGCAGGAACATCGCGCCAGCGGCGCTTCGCCATCGTGCGCGCCGTGGGATTCGCCGGTGCGTTGTTCTTCGTTTTCATCGGTGGCTACCGTACTATATTGGCGACGCTAACGCTAGTAGAAATATTCAGTGGCATAACGCACCGCGTTAGGGGTCCTGACAATACCGCTGGACATCGCTCGTACTAGCGTTAGAATAGCGGTAGGGAGGAGGAGCGAACAATGAAATGGGAGACTAGGACGGAACGGCTCACGGAGGACGAGCGGCAGGTCAAGCGATTCAGTCGCCGCGAGACCCCCGAGCAGCGCGCCCGGCGCATCCGGAGCAAGGTGGTTGATCCCGCCACGGTCGCCGCGCTACGACGGCTGTGGGCGGCGTGAGGAGGGGGAGATGTACCAACAGATGATCCAGCGAGCGACGGGTTGCACTGAGGCCGAGGCGCGCGAGGCCGAGGACATCATGCGACACGACATCTTCCACTCGACGCTCGACTGGCAGCCGCGCTCGATCTTCGACAAGGCGGCGCGGCTCGCGGTCGCGGTGGTGCGCGGTGAGCCGATTCTCGCTAGGCACGCACGAGCCATCGAGAACGGAACCGCGGTGCGGCTGTGATCTACGACGACCGCGAGACGCACCTGACCGAGGACGGAGCGCCTGGCGGATCGCCTGACCGAGACGCCCGCGCAGCGGCGCGAGCGCGTGGCGACCAAGGTCGTGGACGCCGAAACGGGCCGCGGCGCTCCGACGGCTGTGGCGGCTCAGTTCGACGAAGGAGGACTAGGCAATGACGACGATGGCGACCAGATGCCAGATCATCATGGGCAGCACGAAGGCGACGAATCGACAGTGCGAGCGCCGCGCGGTTCCCGGCGATCACCGCTGCTACCGCCACGGTGGCGAACCGGCGGCGACGTGCGCCGCGCCTACCGGCACGCTACGACGGCGTACGCGAGGTGGTGCTGACATGAAGAGCAAGGGCGTTAGCCGCCCCTGCGACCAGTGCAAGACCGTTCGCCGCTGCAAGATGCACATCGACCGCAGCATCACGCCGCCCGTGCTCGTCTACCTCTGCGCGCCATGCGAGCGCGAGTTGGGATTCCGCGACGTGCCGACCGAGAAGGAGACTGCGCGATGAAGAACTACCTGAGGCTAAATGACCCGCATGCCGTTTATGAAGAGGCGCGGGCGCTGCCCAGCGGCGACGGCACCGAGTTTCTCGGGCTCACCGTGGACCGTGAGTGGCGTCTGTTGCGCGAGATCAAGCGCCGGCCCGACGACGGCGCGGATGCGAAGGTCTGGGTCGCGCGCTACCCCGCGCAATTCTACCGGCTGACGACGGGCGACATCGAGATCACAACCGGCTCGGGCTCGGAGATGGGCGTGCTGACGCTCGCGCTCGCCGAGGCCGTCGCGGACGGCATGATCGGCTTCCATCTCGGGACGGAGCGCAAGGAGGCCAGCGATGCCCGATGACCTGACACGCACGCTGCACGCGATTCTCCGGGTAACGGCCTGCGTTCACTGCGGCGTATTGCTCCCGCGCATCCCGGAGGACGATACGGACCCGATCGTGAAGGCGCTGGGACGGCTCTGTCGAGCCTGCCACCAGCGCCAGGAGGAGGCGCGATGATGAAACCCATGATGGCCTGCGGCCACCGCGCAAACAGCACGGTGACTGATCACGCCTCGGGCTACTCCGGTCCGGGCTGCGCGATCTGCGCGGGCAGTCCCGAGGCCATCACCGTCGCCGGTGAACCCGATCTCGGCGGTCGCATCGCGCGCTGCTCGTGCGGCCGCGAGCATCCGAGTGATGCTGCCGGGCTGGCGTTCTTCGAGTACCGAGGCCCCGGAAGTCCGGCCGCCGAGCTGCACTGCCGCTGCGGCTATCACGCCATGTGCCACGCCGATCGGCCGGAAAACGCTGAGTTCGAGCATCCGGAACGTAGCATCCGCGACCATGCGTTCACGGCTCGTGGTGACCGCCCGGATCTCTACTACTGCGGCTGCCGCGGTTGGGACTAGAGAGCTGGCTATGAAAGGCGGTGCGAAGATGATACGCGTCAAGGATCAGCGTCGTCGCTTTCGGTGCGCCGTCAGAGCCGTCTATCGAGCGTTCGCACGTGAGCGGGCACGCAAGGAGCGAGACCTCGTCGGACGCTGGGCGCTGCCGTCCGGCGTCACGTTCACCGTCGTCCGCATCGACCCGCAGACCGGCCTCGCGCTGATCGCGAACGGGCTTGGTCGCTGGCAGATGCCGGCGCGAGAGCTAGAGATCATTCGCGCGGAGGGAATGCTGCGCTGTCTCGGGAGGACGACATGACCCAGCACACACTGGGACCGTGGCAAGTCGTGATCAGAAAGGATACGGCCATGACATACAGCGTGATCGGCCCGTGCCCGAAGTGCGGCACAAACGGCGAGCGCTTCACTGATGGCGCGGATGTGGCCGTCTTCGACCGGAATGTCTCGCGAACATGGCGCCCGGCAACTATCCAGCGCGACGAACCCTATCACGCTTCGCGCCACGGGCACATCACTGACGGCGCTTACATCAGATGGCGTGATACGACCGAGTCATTTCAGAGCGCGGGCGGCTGGGTACCCGCGCGCGACATCGGTCCCGTGATGAACAGTCACTTCGCGCCCTGCTCGCCAAGATCGAGGGGAAGGAGTAGGCGATGAACCTCTACATCCCCGCGAGCGATGTGCGCCGCGGCGACGTGGTGCTCAAGCGGTACGCCGAGATGCGCGTGTTCGAGACCTACGAGACGCGGCGCGGCACCGTCGCGCTGTGCGTCCAGGCCCCGTGGGGCCAGCACGAATACCGCCACCGGCCCGCCACGAAGGTGCTGGTGAGAAGGGAGGACTGCTCGTGACACTCATCGCCGAGTACATCGTTCGCGTCCGGAGCCTCACTCCGGACCAGCGCGACGACCAGCGCGTCGCGCTCCAGCTCAGCGTCGAGGGCGTCACGCAGCGCCCGACGCTCTCGCTGACCTACGAGGAAGCCGCGCGCGTGACCGTCGGGCAGCGCGTGCGCCTCCAGCTGCTCACCGAGAACTAAACCGGCGCGTCCCAGAGACGGCGCGCAAAGGGGAGAACGAGCATGGCCAAGCAGACGCACCTCCTCACCACCATCCGCGACGCGCACACCGTGGACGTGGCCTGCGGCAAGGTCGGCGTCGAGCCGCCGCTCGCGGACAACGCCCCGGAGTACGTCACCTGCCAGCGGTGCCTCGGCCGACTCGCCGGCGCGTTCAACGACTTCGGGCGCGACATCTACCGCACGCTCGTCGCGGAGAAGGTGCTCGGCGATCCTGGCGTGCAGCGCGCGACGAAGGCGCTCAAAGAGAAGATGGACGATGCGCTCCATACCATCGACTACTTCCTCATGGACGCGAGGCGCGAGCTAGCCCACCTAGAACGCGCGATTTCGTCGCAGAGCCGGGACGGCCATTCGGGCATCGGCCCGCTCTACGTGGCGATGTACGTGCCGCGGACGATGGCCAACGCGCTCAACAACCTTCGCACCGATCTGCTGGCCAGCTACGGTGCCGCGCTTGAGGCCGAGATCGCGCGCGCCAGGAAGGAGGCGTGATGCGCGACGAGCGCGACGACCTCCGGGCGCTGCGTGGCATCCTCACCGGGCTCGGCCTGAGCCTGCTGCTCTGGGCGGGCGCGGTCGGGCTGTACCTGCTGTTCACGAGGTTCTAGCAAGGAGGCGATTCATGGTCGAAGTCGGCCGACCGAGCTCCCAGCGCAAGGGCGACGTCTGGAAGATCCGCCACGCGCGCAAGGGCGAGTGGCAACGCAGGACCGAGCGGCGCCTGTACATCAAGGCCGTGCTTCCGTCGCTGGCGTGGGACATGGCGATGGCGCGGCGCGAGGCGATGCTCGCGGCCGGGCTCGGCACGCACACCGAGCATCCCGGCGAGGATGTCGTCCAGGCCGCCGTGACGATCCGCAACAGCGAGGTTGGCGAGGGCGGCCTCTACGTCGAAGAGGGGCTCTACCGCCTCGTGTGCTACAACCTGGCCACCGTGACGAAGACGTTGCGCAAGTACCACGTCGGGCGCCGCCACGGCAACGGCGGGAACGGCGACGAGGGCGGTGAGCAGGACGTCTACCGGCTGCTCAGCGACGAGGCGCGCGCGGCCGACGATCGCGCCTTCTGGCTCAAGGTGCGCGACGTCGCCAAGGCGGCGTTCACCGAGGAGCGGTTTCACGCCAACGCCCTGAAGCTCGCCGGCGCGTCTGCCGACGTGATCGAGGGCAAAGTCGAGAAGGTCGTCGAGGTGACGGCGGTGCGCTTCGGCTTGACCGACGCGACGCGCGAGGGCGTGCTGAAGCACCTCATCAGCGGCGGCGAGCTGTCGCGGTTCGGCCTGATCAACGCCGTGACGCGCGCCAGCCAGGATGAGGTGGACTACGACCGGGCGACGGACCTGGAGCGCCTGGGCGGCACGATCCTGGAGCTGCCGCGCAGCGAGTGGTCGCAGCTGGCGAAGGCGGCGTGACGGCGGGTCACGCGGGAGCGCGCCCTCGGCGCTCCCGTTCTCTCACACGCAAGGAGGGCGCGATGAGCCTGATGCGTCTGCGTTGTCGCCGGTGCCACCACCGCTGGATCGCGCGGATCAGGAAGGTCGCGCAGTGCCCGCGCTGCAAGTCGGCGCGGTGGGACGAGGCGCCGACGAGAAAGAAAGGAGGCGCGTGATGCGCCGACGGAAGAAGGCGAACGGCAGCGCGCGGGCGCTCCCCAGGCTCCGGGCGCGCGTCGCGAGCAATATCAAGGACTATCGGCACGACGCTGGCCTGAGCCAGGAGCGCCTCGGCGCGCGCGCGGGCGTCAGCGGCAAGTTCATCGGCGAAGTGGAGCGGCGGGAGAAGTCGCTGTCGGTAGATACGCTCGGGCGCGTGGCGCGGGTGCTGGGCGTGCGGCCGGAGGTGCTGCTGTGGCCATGAACCGCCTCGGCGAAGTCCCCCGCAGCGCGCCGAGCACGCGCACGCTGGGCGGGCGTGTCGTGATCCGCCCCGACATCCACGCGCGTTTCCTGCGCATCCTCGCGAAGGTGGACAGCGCGATCGCGGCGCGGCCAGCGACGCCCCAAGGGACGCGCGTGGCGCTCGGCGTGGAGGCGTCTGACACTCGCGGAGCGCGCACGAAGCGCCGCGCGCCTGCGGAGGGCGAGTGGAGCGGGTCGTGGGACAACGCGGTCGAGGAGGAGGAGCGTTCGTGATCATCAAGCGTAAAGCCGTCTACGACAACATCCTGAGCATCCCCGCCGGAACGCGCGGGGCCTTCACCGTGGAGCACGTCGCGCACCCGGCTGGCCACGTCTTCTCGCTCGCGACCGCGCGCACGCGAATCATGGGCGGGCACGCTGGCGGCCGGGTCAGCTATGATCATCCGACGACGTGGCACCGGCTTACGGAGGAAAACCGCGTCTGGATGTCCGACTACCCCATCGAGCAGGCCCAGCACGACCGCGAGCTAGCCGGAGTCCGACACGGCCGCGTGCTCATCGGCGGGCTCGGGCTCGGCTACGCGGCAACGATCCTCTCGCGGCGCGGCGGCGTCAGGGAGGTCGTCATCGTCGAGAAGGCGCGAGACGTCGTTGACCTCGTGGCCCCGCACCTCGTCGCTGACGACGCTGCTGCGCGCGCGAAGCTGACCATCGTGTGCGCTGACCTGTTCGACTATCTCCGCGAATTGCCGGCGTGCCATCGGTTCGAGCACGCCTTCTACGACATCTGGGCCTCCGACGGCGAGGGGACGTTCTTCCAGACCGTCGTCCCGCTCCTGCGACTCTCGCAAGGGCGAGTCCACGCCGCGCCGATCTGCTGGAACGAAAGTGTCATGCGCGGACAGTTGTTTCACTCGCTTCAGGGTCGGTGGCTCTCGCTCTCGATGCCGCATGCCGGCGCGGCGACGCTGGACAAGCTGTGCGAGTTGACCGGGAGTTTCTGGCTCACGTGGTCCGCGCCGTTCTTTCGCTGGGCACGCGCCGCGCGACCTGACGTCGCACGGTTCGACGAGATGGCCGGACTGTACGCTGGCGCCTATGGGCGGCCGTCGTTCTTAGACACGTGGCAACTGGTTGCTGGCGAGACCGTTCCTGAGTTGGAGGTGTCGGCCGATGCGTGACGACAACATGAGCGCTGATCGTCGAGCCTTCCGAGGCATTCGCAACGCCCTCGGCCTCAGCCTGCTCCTCTGGGCGCTCGCCCTCGGCGCGTTCTGGCTGTTCGTGCCGTGACGCAGGCTGAGCAGTTCCTCGTCTCGCGCGGGCTCGTGCTCGCTGACATGTCCGACCAGCGAATGTGGTCAGCCTGGGCGTGGGGCGGCGGCGAACAACAACTCAAGCGGCTCCGCGCCTGGGACGAGGACCTCCGCGTCCGAGACGAGTTCATCGGCTCTTTCGGCTTCGCGGTGCTGACGGACGCCGTCATCGACGCAGTGCGCTCCCTCACGCCGATCCTCGAGGTTGGTGCCGGGAGCGGGTACTGGACATACGAACTGCAGAAGATCGGCCTCGACATCATCGCTACCGATCCAGGCACGGGTCGCTATCGCTTCTATCGTTCCTCCATCGAGGAGAGTTGGCACGCCTCCTGGTGCCAGATCGAACGCCTTGAGGGTTCGGAAGCTGTCCGACGCTACCCCGACCGGACGCTGCTCATCGTCTGGCCAGACTACAACATGCCCTGGGCGGTCGACACGCTTCGCGCCTACGCCGGTCGACGAGTCATCTATGTCGGCGAGGGCGAGGGCGGCTGCACGGCTGATGCCGCCTTTCACGACACCCTTGAGACGGACTTCCAGCTCACTGTCGAGATCGACATCCCGCAGTTCTTCGGTCTCCATGATCGTGTCATGATCTATGCACGAACGCCGAGAGAAGGGTAACGCTATGCTGCGCATCCTCGGCTTCACCGGCACGCGGCGTGGCCTGATGACGCGGCAGACGGCCGAGTTGCAAGCGCTCCTGCTGCGCCTCCGCCAGCGCGGCGCGACGGAGTTTCATCACGGCGACTGCGTCGGTGCCGATGCGGCGGCGCACGACATCGCCAAGGGGCTCGGCTACCGCGTCGTGATCCACCCGCCGCTCAACGATGCGGCGCGTGCGTACAAGCACGGCGACGACGTGCGCGCCCCCGCGCCCTACCTTGAGCGCAACCGGATGATTGTCCGCGCCTGCGACGCGCTGATCGCGGCCCCGGCCCAACGCGAGGAACAACGACGGAGCGGCACGTGGGCCACTGTGCGCTTCGCGCGAACGCAGGCCCGGCTCCTGTACATGCTGTGGCCCTCATACCCTGAAGGGAGAACGTGATGACGGAATACGAGAGCGGCCTCACCGTCCTGGCCCTGCAAGGCGAGAACGTGAAGCGCGTGCGCGCCGTGCGGATCATCCCGCCGCGCACGGGCGTGGTGAAGATCGCCGGCAAGAACGGCGTCGGCAAGAGCAGCACCCTGGACCTGATCCCTTTCGGCCTCGGCGGGGCACGAGCACGCCCCGCCATGCCGATCCGCCGAGGCGCGACGAACGCCAAGGAGGTCGTCGAGCTGCAGGACGCGGAGGGCAAGCCCGCCCTGCGCGTGACGCTCACGTGGACCGGCAAGGGCGAGTACCTGACGGTGGACCGGTGGACGGCTGGCAAGTGGGCGCCGATCAAGGGGCCGCAGGAGTTCCTCGACTCCATCGTCGGGGCCGGGCTCGGCTTCGACCCGCTGGCGTTCATGCGGCTCAAGCCCGCGCAGCAGGTGGACACGCTGCTCGGGGCGCTGAAGCTCGCCGAGGACCCGCGCGCGATCGACGCGGAGCGAGCGCAGGTGGCCGAGGAGCGCACGGGCGTCAACCGCGAGACGAAGGCGCTGCGGGCGCGCGTGGAGGTGATGCCGGAGCCAGGGCCGGACGTGCCCGACGCCGAGGTCTCGGTGACCGCGCTCATGACCGAGCGCGACGCGCTGGCGGCGCAGCGTGAGGCGTTCGCGGAGGGCCAGCGCAAGCTTCAGCAGCAGACGCGGCTGCAAGACAGCGCGGCGGCGGCGGTCGATGCGGCCGACCGCGAGGTCGGGCGACTCCGCGAGGTGCTCGCCCAGGCTGAGACGCTGCTCGGGAAGGCGAAGGGCGCGCTGGTCGAGGCGAGCGCCACGACGCGGACGATCGCTGCGGCCGTCCATGCGCTGCCGAACCCGAGCCTCGACGCTGTCACGGCGCAGATCAGCGCCGCCGACGGCGTCAACCGCGCCGTGCGCGTCAAGCTAGAGCGCCAGCGCCTCGCGACGGAACTGGACGCGAAGAAGCAGGTCACCGCGTTCCTCACGACAACGATCGACGGGCTCGATGAACGCAAGCGGACGCTCCTTACGAGTGCTAGCTTCCCCGTGCCCGGCCTCGGCTTCGAGCTGGTCGCCGGGGCCTACGCGGTCACGCTCGGCGGCGTGCCCCTGGAGCAGATCTCGCAGAGCGAGCAGATCCGCGTCGGCGTGGCGCTGGCGATGGCCCTCGCGCCGCGCGTGCGCGTCATCCTGATCCGCGACGGCTCGCTGCTGGACGTCGACACGCTGGTGCAGATCGAGGCGCTGGCCGGCGAGCGCGGCTACCAGGTGTGGACGGAGATCGTCGGGCCGGACGGGGACGATGCCTTTGTGATCGAGGACGGTGGCGTGATCCGCGAACCCGTGAAAGGAGCGTGAGCGATGACGACGCCTCAGACTACGAAGCCCCTGCTCGCGTGCGGCCACCGGGCCAATTCCACGATCACCGACCACGAGACCGGCGCGCGGTCGCCCGGCTGCGCGATCTGCGTCGGGCTCGCGCCGGGCGCGACGACGCCGGTGCCGGAGCCGGACCTAACCGGGCGCTCGGCGCGCTGCTCGTGCGGCGCGACCCGACCGAGCGACAGCGAGCGCGGCCTCGCGTTCTTCGAATACCTCGGCCCCAAGAGCCCGGCGGCGCTCCAGCGCTGTCGCTGCGGCTACTATGACACGGCGCACGAACCTGGCGAGCGGCATCAGGTCAAGGACCACCCGTTCGAGCCGCACGGAGCGTACGAGTTCGACACGTACTACTGCGGCCATGCGGGGTGGGATTAGCCCATGGAGACGCACGGCTATTCCCGCTGATGCCTTCACGCCCCGCTCCGACGCCCGCCGAGGCGCCGGAACGGGGCGCTCCTTTTTCTGTGCCCAACGGCCCGATCAAGGACGCTAGGATCGCGCGGAGCTGGCGGAACGGGGCCAAATCCGGCGGTTTCTCCCCGGCCAGGGGGTAACTAGCGCCCCAGGCCGAACAGGAGCAGGAACGCCCCAATCAGGGGGATCGCCCCCAGGAGCCGGTCCCGGCTGGCCTGCTTGCGCTGCTCGCGGATCTCCTCCCGGGCCTCCTTGAGCGCCTCCCGGTACTCGGCCAGGGCGTCCTTGAGCAGCCCGATGGACTCCGCCCGGAGCTTGTCGCGCTCGTCGGCCCGGATGCGCTCCTCCAGGGTCGCCGCCTCCTGGCGCTTCGCGGCCACGAGCCCCTCGCGCAGCTCGGTGACCTCCTGCTCCTTCGCCGCGAGGGCGGCCCGGAGGGTCTCGACCAGCGCCAGGGCCTTCTCGCCGTCGCGCAGCAGCTCCTCCAGCTTGATCGCGTTCTCGGCGTCGAGGGTGAGCGGCTCCTCTTGGGCGCTGATCGTCGACGGGAGGAGTAGCGCGAACAGGAGGAGGTACGCTAGAATCTTCACGGCTCGCCGGGATAGACGCTGAAACGTAACGTCGCGTGACGAATGTAGTCAGCCGGCCTAGGACGACGCTGACAAGCATGAAAGGCGGCGCTACCGACGTCAGCGGAACGCCGCCGAAAGGCCCGATGAAATCCCCGGCGGGTCATTTTATTGCCAGCCGGGCGTCGCTGTACATCGCCCACGAGCAATTCACCGCGCAATGATCCCTCGCCGCGCTAGTGCCTCGCGCACCTGCTGCACGCTCGTCGCCCGCGCCAGCGCCCGGCGCTCAGCCTCGATCCGCGCGAGCTGCTCGTTCAGCTCCTTGGCCCGCTCCGCGAAGGCGTCGGCGCGCTGCTCAGCCACCGCCCGCGCCCGCCCCTCGGCGTCGGCCACGGCGCGCAGGCGCTTGATCTCGGCAGAAAGCCCGCGGATCGCCTGATCCTTGCTCTCGACGCCGGCGAGGTCCTCGGCGGCGCGCTGCTCGTGCGCGGGGTCGATCCGCGAGGTGGCCGGCGTGAACCAGCCTCGGAGCCAGAGGCCAGCTCCCGCGCCGACCACGAGGAGCCCGACGACAACGATCCAGGCCGTCGCGCTTTTACTCACGGGCGCTCGAAGACCTCGCCCTCGCCCGGCGCGCGCTCCCAGTATGACCCGCCGACCCCGAGCGGCTCCAGCACGTACTCGAAGACGAGGTACTCGGCGAGCGGGGCGAGCAGCGCGGCGAAGGGCTTGGCCCACGGGGACACGCCGAGGAACCAGACGACGGCGAGTCCGCCGACGTAGCCCTCGATGATGCGTGAGATGGAGTGGCGGCGCCGCACCGGATCGAGCCAGGCGTTGGCGATGTTGCGCGGCGTGTCCCGGATCGCGAGGATGAACCGCCGAATGACGGTGATCATGGTGCCCCTCCGTTCGGCTTGCCGGCGCGCGGGTCGGCCCTCACCAGATTCTTGAGACTACGCTTAATTCTGGCTTCCATAATTATGGGGTCTTGGTTGAACTCGTGTTCCCAGACTATGACGAGTTGCCAGCCTGCATCGCTGAATAGCCGACGCCGCTCGCTCGACATCGCGGGCGTCTCGGCACGGTGCCAGTAATCACCGTGGACATCAACGGCAAGCCGGACAGTATCCGACCGGACGAAGTCAGGAATCTTCCCCGCGACGACGACGCCGTCATTGAACTTCCAGCCGGCTTCGGGGGAGGCGTCGATAAGCGCAGCGAGGACGCGACGTTCGAGGCGATTGGGATGATTACGTAATCCTCTAGCGATGGCGGCCACGTGGGATACTGAATGTTGTCGGCCTTTATGAGCAAGAGCCATTTTCGCCCGCGTCTTCTCAGAGAGGGGACGATGGCGTTTTCCACGTCCGCTAGCAGACAATTTCGCGCGCGTCTCCAGGGAGCAAGGACGATGCGGACGGCCCTTGAGCGCCGCCGAGATCTTTGCCCGTGTCTCCGGTGAATGCCTATGCCCTAACGCGCGTTTGTTACCTTTCAGCACGAGCGACATCGCGCGCGACATTTTAGCGCGTGTTTCTAGGCTGAGCCGTTTGCCTTTATGCGCCGCCGATATCGCAGCTCGGTGTTCCGCTGAGCATACAGCTCCTAGCCCGTTCTGATTGCCTTTCAGCGCCGCCGAAATCTTGGCACGTGCTTCCGGCGAGTTCTTTTGGCCTATACGCGACGCAGAGATTCTCGCGCGCGTTTCCGCTGAAGGTCGTCGACCGATTAGTACCGCGGAGAGTCTGGCGCGTTCTTCCGACGAAGCCCACCGCTCCTTCGCTGCGCGCGACATTTTCGCAATTGTTTCCGGCGAATGTCGATGCCCTAGGGCACGTTGATTACCCTTCAGAGCGGCTGACATTTTCGCGCGTGTTTCCACAGTGAACGGTTTCCTCATCAGTCGCCGTTTCCGGGTGTATTGGCGCGAGGATCTGAGCGGAAGATCCCCAAGCGCCAAAGTAGCGCTACCAGCACGTAGTTGCCGAACCCACCCATCACCACGCCGAAGGAGACAAGGAACGTCGGGGGTCCGACGATCTCGACCGCCGCGAAGCCGACGAGCGGCGGCAGGACGCGGAAGAGCCACGGCAGCAGCACGGCCGTGAATCCGCCCATGATCGAATGCAGGATGGTCGCGCGCCGCCAGGTCGCCCCGTCGCTCAGGGCGACACGCAGGAAGGCCCCGAGCATCCCGCCGACCAGTAGCCAGTTCGCCGTCGCGTCGGTCATCATTCCCGCTGTCATCGTCCACTCTCCCTTCGCGTTAGCGCGCGCGCGTGCGCCAGAGCGCGATCAGCACGAGGCCGCAGGCCAAGACAAGCCACGCTAGGCACAGGCCCACGGTGTCCTCCCGTCATCCCGCCCGAGGCATGAAGGCGTGCGCGAACGCCCCCGGCCCCAGCGCCAGGTCCCACCACCACCGATAGAGCGCGAGCAGCCACGGGAGCATGATGAGCGCCACGATGCCAGCGAGCGTGATCTTCGCCCAGAATGGCAATCGCCCGAGCCACTCACGCACCGTTCCACCCGCATTTCGGGCACTCCCACCGTTCCCAGGGCTGCGCCTTCTGGATCAGCGTGCCGCATTGCGGACAGGTGCGCGTCCAGGGCGCGTCGCACCACGCCGGACACTGCGGCGTCCTCGCGTGGGGTTCGGGCGCGCCGTCATCGCATCCGCACTTCAGTTCAGACGAGGAGAGCATCATCCGGCCTCCCGAACTCCTCGATCACCAGCGGGACGACGTCCCCGCGCTCCAGCACCGGGCTCACGTGGGCCATTAGCGCCGTCAGGGCCGCGCGACTCGCCCCGATCCAGTCAGGCACCGCCGGGTCCCGCTGGCCCACGCCGATGCAGCCGAGGGTCTCTCCGGGCTTGTTGAGGGCGTGGACGAAGATGCCGGTATAGCCCGGCACCTCGCCGAGCGACCCATCCGGGCCCCGCCAGTAGAGCTTGATCAGCTTCTCGTCGTCCTCCGGCAGGTCCTTGCCGTTCCGGGGCGACCAGATCGTCCGCTGCGGTTTCTCAAGCGCGAGAACGTAGGTGAGCGCCGGGATCGCCGTCTCGCCGTAGACCTTCGCCTCGTTCGCCGGCGTGCCGGGCGCGGGGTCGACGCGGACTTTATCCTCCAGCGTGTCGCACTCCCGGAGGTTGTCGATGAACCACTGGCCTGACGTCGAGCGGCGCGTAAACCAGCGGCGCGCGATCCGGACTCTCATCACGCGCGCCCCTATTTGGGTACCCCGCCGGGCGCCGGGCGCGCCTTCAGCAGGTCGCGCCGCGCTCGCTCGGCGACGAGTTCCAACTGCGTCGTGAGTTCCGCGACCTGGGCCGCGTAGAAGTCCCGCACGCGCCGGAGCACGTGAAGATCCTGCGTGACGGCCTGGATCTCCGCTTGACAGGTGCGAAGCTCGTCAGCGGGGTCGGCCCAAGCGAGCGTGGTCATCCCGAGGAGCAGCGCGCACACAAGCCTCAGCATGTCGTGCCAATCACGAGGCCGCCCGCCACGGTGATCGTGCAGGTGCCCGTATCATCGCCTTTACGGACCGTAATCGCGGTGCCGGTGCCCACCGTCCCGATGCCGATCGTGCCGTTGCTATAGTACGCCGCCGCCGCGTTGACGGTGCCAGCCCCTTTATCACCACCCGTCGCGGCGCCAACGAAGAACCCCCCCGACGTACCGAGTTCGGCACGGACGACGCTATTCGTGATGAATTGCAGGACGTCGTTTTCATGGCTACCGACGATCGTGCCGTACGCCGTGGATCCCGTAACCAGCGTGCCTCCGGCACTACCTTCTTGAGCTAAGAAGGCGCGATGCGCGTTCGCGTTGGTGCCGAGGATGACGTAACTGTAACTCGTGCCCGAATCGAGCAGCGTCACCAGCGGCGTTGCGCCGCCAAGCGTCAACGTTCCCGAGGCGTAGGTCAGGTTGGCGCTGTCGCCCCACGTATTCGTGCCCGTCGCATAGACGAGTCGGGTCGCCGTTGCCGCGTCGGGCAGCGTGAGGACAGACCACGCCGGCAGGGTTCCGGTGCCTGCCGACCGGAGGTAGTGGCCCGCCGCGACTGCGGTGATCCTAGACAGCGTCGTCGTCGTGTCAGCGGCGAGCAGGTCTCCGATGGCGTAGCTGGCCTGGCCGGTGCCCCCATACGTCGCGCCGAGCGCCGTTCCAAGGGTCATGGTGCCGACGACGGCTACTTGACCAGGATTCGTCGCGTGCTCGTTGCCGTAGAGGGTGATACTCCCACCTCCGCCGGCCGTCGTCCCGGTTTTGCGCCCGCCACTGAATTGCAGCACCGCGGCACTTTGGACTTCGCGAAGGTCGAAGTTGTCGACCCGAAAGACATCCCCGATGGACGGATTGTTGTCGCTGATCTGAATGGGGATGGTCGCACCGTCGGGGATGAAATACATGATTTGCGTGGACGACAGCGAGGTGGTGGTCCCCCCCGCCGCGGACCGGACAAGGTAATCGGTGTTCGCGGCGTTGCGGACGCTCGGACGGATCGCACCGCCGAAGGGAGACACGACATTGAGGTTAAACGTGAGTTTGTAGAGTTTGGCCGTATTCAGGCCGGCGACCGCCAACTCGATATTCGCGGGATTGGCGGCGACGGTGGAGGTAAACACCCCGAGCCCGCCCGTGGCGACGAAGGTCCCTCCCGTCGCGACCCACGCGCCGATCCCGGCGGCGAATGTCGATGCATCACCAGTGATGAGCGCCGCGCCGAGTGTTTCCGTGGAGGGCAACGTGAGGATCGAGTTGGTGGCGTTGCGACCGACTAAGGGGAACGTCGTGATCTGTTGGGCACCCCCCGGAAGGCGGGAAAAGAACGACCACCGTTCCAGTGCGTCTGGATCGGGATTCGCGCCTGGCATCGAATGCGCGGCAACGCTGGCATCGGGAGGGGTCCTCGCTTTCCAGGACCAGCGATCGGCCGTGGCCTGGGACGCGAAGGTCTGGGTGGTAAACAACCCTGCGTCTGGGGAGAGGGGGCTGCGCTCCATGCTGATCGTCGCGGTGGTGTCGTTGGTGAACCCGAGCGTGGCGCCGCCGGTCCCAGAGGTCCACTGGACGCTATTCGGGATGAGTACCCCGGCGTCGAGTCCGGAGGTGTTGGCGGTTTCGACGATATACCGTCCCCCGCCTTGCATGTCGAGTCCCGAGAAGGTGTTGGCCGTGGAGGAATCGAGGTAGAGCAGCGAGTGGCTCGTTCCTGCTGTGATATTTCCACTGGTGACGGTGTTGTTGTTGGAGTTGAGCCACCGGATCGCGTTTTGCCCGACGCTGTCCCCGAGATAAAGATTCGCGAACGAGGATCGGTTGTAGGTCCCGGTGATCCCGTGGCCTCCGGTGACTTCGGTGATGATCGTGTCGAAGCGACTCGCGGAGGCGAACATGTTGAGGCCGTGGCGTCCTGGCGCCGACACGTAGATGGTGGACAGGCGCGACCCGATGATCGAGGAGGTCGAGACAATCCCGTCGTTGATGACGTTGCGGATAAAGAGGTTCGTGAGCGAGCAGATGAGGCAATCGTCTTCCAGCCGGATGCCGTCGTAGGTGTTATAGATCGACACTCGATTCATGGTCACGTTGACGCGATAGGCCCCCGCCCCGGAGGCGACAAGCTGGATTCCGTGCTGGCCAGCGACGGCGGTGCCTCCGTGGTCAAGCGTGAGATCACGGATAGCCAGTCGTCGAGCATTGGTGCCCTTAATGACTGGATTGGCGACGGCTCCTGTCTTCGTGATGCGAGTCGCCGGGGTAGATCCAGGCGCGTCGATGGCCTGCCCCGAGCCCTGCAGGGTGATAAAGTTCTTCCCGTTCACGTGGATCTGATCTGTGGTGAGATAGTTGCCGGGGGGAAAGAACACGACCCCGCCAAGCGTCGAATCAAGAGAGTCGATAGCGTTGTTGATCGCCGTCGTGTCGTCCGTCGTGCCATCGCCCTTCGCCCCCCAGCGCGGGTCTTTCACGTTGACATAGCGGGTCGCGAGCGCTACGTCACTTTGCCAGCCCGTCCCATCGTAGCCGGCGAGGATGCCTCGCGTGGTGTCCTTGCAGAGCGAGGTGTTGGCGACAGCCCCGGTGAGCGTCGCACAGTTCGCACGGAGTGGCACGGTGGTGCTGAGAGCCTGACTTGAGGCTGGGCGCGGCAGCAGGAGCACGAGGACGAAGGCGCTAAGCAGCAGAGATCGTAAGGGTACCGTCATTGTCCACTCCTAGTTGATACCGAGTGCCATTCGGGGAGAGCAGCGTGTAGGTTGGGGTGCCGCCGAGCGTGTAGGTTCCGGTGATCGTGCCACTCAGGACAGTGGCCATCACGGCCGATGGGGTCGCGTTGACACTCGCCGTCTTCGCTGATTCGTTCTGTTGGAAGTCGACCGCCGTGATCCAGTAATAATACAGCGTGCCAATCACGACATTCAGATCGACGAAACGTGACGCACGAGCCGTCGCGATCTTCGTCGCACTATCAGGGACGTCGGCCGTGTGCCGGTAGACCCCGTACTCCATGAGATCTTCCTCGGTGTTGTCCGCCCAGTCGAGGGAGACGGCGGCGCCGGTCCCGGTGGTCGCCGCGAGCCCCGTGGGCGTGGCTGGAGCCGTCGTGTCCGTGCGCGTCGTCTTCGCGCTCTCGGTCGCCGTCGGGAGCGCCGGGTCGGTCGGCAGGAACCCCGCCGTGTAGGTGTAGAAGTTGGTGCTCCAGAGGCCGAGGGTGAGGCCGATCCGGTCGAGGCCCTTGCGGACGTCCCGGATCTCCATCGCCTGGCTCGTGAAGGCTAGCGGCGTCGAGGTCAGCGTCACGCGCTCGCCGGGCGCGGCCTGGCGCGCCTCTTGGCTCACGTCGACCTCGACCGTTTCCCCGCCCCAGATCTCGCGCTGGGCCAGGTAGTGGACGACGCGGTCGGCTGCGTCCACGTCCCGCAGCCAGGCGTGCTCGATCACCATGTCGCGCCCGAACCCGCCGTGCACGGCTCGGTTCACCTTCAGCCGGTAGTCGCTGAGCCGTGCGTCCCAGCGGAACCGCAGGATGAGCGTGCGGATGCTGTCCTGGAAGCTCCGGCGGCGCCGGGGGCCGAGCGCGATGATGTTCCGCTCCCCGTCGCCCGTCCCGTCGTAGAGGCTCATCCGGACGTCCGCCTGCTCCGTGTCCACCGTGAGCGTCCACTCGCCGCTCGCGTTCATCCCGAGCCGCATCCCGTGCACCATGAGGAGTTCACGCAGGACATCAGCCGCGGCCCGCGGGCTCGTCAGCGCCCCGTCGCAGACGAGCTGGGCCGGGAGCGCCGCCTCGGCGGTGGTGAACGAGGCCCCGTTCACGCTCTGCCCGAGCCCGTAGGTCGTGTCCGAGAGCCACGTCTTGACCGCGCGCCCGAAGTTCCGCTCGGCGCTGAGGCCGGTGACGTCGGCGAAGATCGCGTGGAAGGCGTTTGAGAAGTTCACCTGCCGGTTCGTGAACCGGAGCGTGGTGAGGCCGCTGTAGCGCGTAGTCTCGACCGTGTACTCCGCGCCGGCGACCAGGTGGAGCGTCCCGTTCGGGCCGTCCCGGTAAACCGCCGTCACCGTCAGCGCGCCGCGACCGACGAGGTAATCGTACTGGTTCGTCCCCGTGTCGTCGTTGACGTAGGGGCAGCGATGCGCGACGACGTTGCCGAAGATGACCGGGATCATCGCGCCAGCATCGACCGCCTTCGGGAAGGTCGTCACCGTCACGGGGTCGCCCGTCGGGAGTTGCCGCTCGAAGATCGACAAGTCGGGGGCCGTGGCCTCAACCCCCAGGTAGCCCTCGCCGAGTTCCGTCGTGGATATCTTGCCGGTGAACTCCGTGATCGTCGTGCCGCTGATCTCGTCGTAGCGGCTGATCGTGACACTGGTGCCGCGCACGTCCCGCGTATGGTAGAGGTCGAGCGCGTTGTCGGCGTTCGCCAGGCGGAACCGCACCGTGGTCACCTGCGTCACGCCCCAGAACGCGTCGAAGAAGCCCTGCTCGACCACGGGGTCGTCGAGCAGCCGCCCGTGGTAGCTGAGGCCGGCGGCGGCGAGGTCGCGAGACGAGAAGCGTGCTGGGGTGCTCGCTGGGAGCCCGAGCTGTAGAAAATTGTTTTGTATGAAGTCCAGTTGCGCCCACGCCTTTGCGGTCGGCGAGAGCGTGATGAGCCACGCGGGTGCGAACTGCGACTGGCGATCTGGAGCGAGGACGGTCATCAGCGCATCATCTGCACTTTGCGTTCGGCGCGGCCGATCCGGCGGTGAAGGACTAAGGGATCAGCGAGGAACTCGCGCTCCCAGAGGATAATGAGATGCCAGCCGACAGCAGCGAATAGACGCTGACGCACCTGGCACATCGCGGGCGTGTCGTTGCGATGCCAGTAGTCCCCGTGGATGTCCACTGCGAGTTTAAGACCATCGGATCGGATGAAGTCAGGGATCTTCCCGGCAACGACGACACCATCGTTGAACTTCCACCCGGCGGCGGGGAATGCGTCGATCAGGGCGGCGAGGACGCGGCGCTCAAGGCGGTTAGGATGCTGACTGAGCGCTCGTGCCATCCTCGCCAGGGTGTCGGGCGTTCGCGCTCGCCCTTTCTTCGCTGCGGATATCTTTGCGCGCGTCTCTGCGCTCTGCGGACGCCCGGACATCTGTGCTCTATATGCATGTGATGACCAGATCGCCTTCTGCGCAGCAGAGAGTTTCGCGCGCGTCTCGGTGCTTTTTGAACGCCCCTGTTTAGCGGCTGACATCTTTGCCCGAGTCTCCGGGCTCAACGAACGCCCCGTCAATGTAACGGCGATTTTGGCTCGAGTCTCTGTACTCGGAGAACGCCCTTTCCACGCAGCAGACATCTTTGCTCGCGTTTCCGCGCTTAGTAAACGTCCCTTTAGCCTAGCTGAGATTCGTGCTCGTGTAGCAGCACTAACCGCGTGCCCCGAATATCCCGTCTGCGCAGCGGACATATTTGCCCTAGTGTCTGCGCTTCTCTTGCATCCACGTAAGGCGATGGAGATCTTGGCCCGATGTTCAGGAGATAGCTGACGCTTCATCTGAATCTTATCTACTCTTCCGATTTGATGTCGATGGACTCGAGGATCTCACGGAAGTAGTCGGCGACAGCTTCGCACCATTGGGCGATGCCAGGACGAGTATTGGCTTTATCATCTTTGAAAAGCGCATAGGCCCATTTCACCATGCGCACCGATACTTCCGCCTTCATCGAGGCGTCAGGCGCATCAAGGTCGTCTAGAACCTCTTGCCATGCACCCCACAGTTTTCGATCTTTCCGCGCCATGTCCTGCTTGAAGTTCGCCGCGACGATTTCGCGCAGGGTGAGGCGCACGGCGCGCGGGACGACGAGGGCGGGCTGCCGGTGCGCGGCGCAGGCGCGGACGATGGTACCCTGGATCTGCTCGCACTCGTCGCAGTCGAAGGCGTCCGTCGAGACGGCGAACGCTCGGCGGTCGGAGGCGGCGACCGCCATCGGCGGGGCCGCGAGGTCGATCGTGAGGGTCTTGCCTTCCTTGAGTTCGCGGTCGAGGAGAAACATGGTGTGGCGTCTCCCTTCAGGGTTGGAAGTTGTCCCGCGCCCAGGTGTCCTTCGCCGCATCCTTCCGCCGATGCCGCTGGGCGTCGAGCCAGTTCTGGATCGCCTGCTGGAGCCCGGCGAGCGCCGCCCCCGGCGGAGCCGACTCGGCGGCGAGGTAGTCTCGAAGTTCCGATGCATTCAGCGTGAACGCGAACGTGTTTCCTGTGCGGTCGAGGATCATCGTGAACCTCCGGACAGCGTGAGCATCTGGGCCTTGAGGGTCCGATTCTCGTCTTCGACCTGGCGCAGGCGGCCGGCGACCTGCCGGAGCGCCCCCGTGTGGAGCATGGCCAGCCGTGTCATATTCACCATCGCCCGCGGCCCGTCATCGTAGAAATTGACCACCTTCTCGCGCTGGAGGATTCTACGGTGCTCGGCGAGGAAGGCCCCGAACTCGCCCTTGATGGGATCGTTGAAGGGGCGGTCGAGCGCGTCGAGCAGCGCGAGGTCGTCGTGCGCCCCGAAGGCGACCCACTCGATGTTGGCGTGGGCCGAGCCCTCCGTATCGAAGATGAACTCGGCCGTCGCGTTGGCGCGAATCACGAGCAGGTTACTGTCCACGCCAGGAGCGCCAATAGTGGTCCCTGATTTGATCCCAGCATCCAGCGTGATAATCCCAACGCCACCGACCGTCTTCGTGGTGTCGGTCGTGACGGAGACGGCTCGCGTCTGCCATGCGACGGTTCCGCTGGCAGCCAGGATGTCCATTCGCAGGCCACCATCCGTGGCACCAAATTTTCTCATGTTGACGAAGGTGTCGGTTTCGGTGATGGTCGTCATCCCGTGGGCCACATCGCTTGACTTCAGCGCGAGGATCTCGTCGTCGTTCGCCCCCTGGTTGAGCGTGAGCCCGACCGTCATGTTGGCATTGGCCGTGTCGCCGACGAGGAGCAGGCCGGCGTCGGTGAGGCGCATGCGTTCGGTCGTCCCGGCAGCGTTATACCAACGGTAGCCGGTGGTCGGATCGCCAGCGGTAAAGGTGAACCAACTGCTGTTGTCGCGTGTGATGGCGGCTTGCGCGAGGGAGGCCGGGGCAATGCTGGACGCATTAAAGACCAGCTCGCCGTCGATCCGGCTCCTCGCCGCCGCCCCCGTGGCCCAGAATACATAGTTGTTCGTCGCGCCGGTGGGGGGGACGAGGTAGGCCCCGGCCGCGTTCGTGGTCCCCGTCGCGGCAGCGAAGGTCGCCACCGACAGCCCGGCGACGGTCGTGACCGTCGCCACCCCAGCGGTGATGGTCGGGGCGATGTGCACGGCGGCGAGGAGCGCGTGGACGCCGCTGCTGAACTCCGTGAAGGTCGGCGCGACGCGGAGGCCGTAGGCATCTTCCCCGGAGGCAAGTGCGAGCGTGCTGCCGATTGAGAAGGCGGCGCCCGCCGTCGCGCTCGGATCAAACGTGCCAAGCAGGGCGAGTTGGTAGAGGGTGCTGGTCGCCCCGCCGATGGCGTAGGGGCCGGTGCCAGAACTCCATGCGGCCCCGTCCGACTGCGTGGAATCCCGCACGAGGAACTGACCGTTGCTACCTCCTGCAAAATTATGCTCGTCGTTCCAGTCTGACGGCGACGCTTCTCCGGCGATGCCGAGATCTACTACGGCGCTGACCAGCTTGTGCTTGACGATGTTAGCCATGATTTATCTCGCGATGGGCGCGGCGTTCAGCGCGACGCACTCGTCTAATGAGCAGAAGTGGCTTCTTGTTGAACTCGCGCTCCCAGATGATGACGAGATGCCACCCAGCGGTCAGGAATAAGTGTTGCCGTGCTCGTACCATCGTCGGCGTCTCGTTCCGATGCCAGTAGTCGCCATGGGCGTCGACGACGACCTTGAGTTCGTCCGATCGCATGAAATCAGGAATCTTGCCGGCGACCACAAGACCATCGTTAAACTTCCAGCCAGCCTCGGGGAACGCGTCGATGAGCGCGGCGAGGACGCGGCACTCGAGGCGGTTGGGGTGCTTGGCCCACGCTCGCGTCATAGCGCGTAAATGCTCAGCAGAGTGCGGTCGCCCTTTCGTGCGTGCGCTTATTTTAGCCCGCCATATAGCAGACAGCGGTCGACCGACCCTTGCTGCGTGATGTTGCTTAGCGGCTGCACTGTTCTTAAGGCCACGTGATATCGCGAGTCGATGCTCCACAGAGAGACGTCTACCTTTTAGGCGATCGCTAATCTTCGTTCGCACTGCTGCCGTTCTAGGTCGCCCTTGGCTCGCGGCGTGGCTATGTTGCAGCGCTTTACTATTTTTAAGACTAAATGAGAGCGCCGCTCGATGTTCGGGGGAGTGCGTCTTACCCTTTAGGCGCACGCTTATCTTGGCGCGCGTTTCGGGCGAATGCGGACCATGTGTGCGCCCCAGATGCGTAAGGGATAGTTTTCGCCGCGTCGCCGTAGATACTAGATGGCCCTTCTTGGCCGCAGATATTTTTGCGCGGGCCTCAGGCGACTGGGGATGGCCAGGGTGCCCCTTCTTCGCGGCAGACAGCTTCGCACGATGTTCTAACGAGAAAGGCTGACGCCGACGGCCCGTGAGTGCTGCGGACAGCTTTGCTCGCTGTTCGATAGACAAGGGGCGGTAGATCCGCCGCGCTATTAACTTAGCACGATGTTCAGGTGAAATTGGATGGCCCGGGAGACCCTTAAGCGCCGCAGATACTGTCGCGATATTCTCAGAGGTTTGGTTCCGAAGAACCAAGGCGGTACGCCGTTGTCGTTCGAGCTCTGAGATCGACCTGGGCGTAATCATTTAGGGGCCGACGACCTCCTCCAGATTCACTGACACCAGAGCGCGTGTACCATCCAGACGATATTCTATATCATCGACGCTACGGAACAGGTAACCCTGACGGGTGTTGTTAAGATTCAGAAAGACGAAGGCGTAGTCGGCAGTCCACCACTGGCGAAAGAGCGATGCCCACGTATCCGCATCGTCGTTGAGTAAAGGTGTTGTTGGAGTGATACCGGCCGAAAGCGTCCCGCGAATCTGCGCCCGCGGCTCGCCCTGCTTGAGACGTTGGGTCCAGCCGCCGTGACTTGGGCCGACGTCCAGACGCGGGAGGATCGTGCGAAGCGTGGCGTCCGCCTGCAAATGCGTTGGTGCCGACGTGAGTGCCCCAGCCCAGAGACCGCCGAGCGAGAAGTAGGTCGAGGTCGCGCCCGTGCCAGCCTGGCTGCACGCATCCAGCTTCACGCGGAGCCACCTGTAGCCGAATCCGGTGGTGATATGCGTGTGTTGAAAACGCTGCGTGAGCGCGTCGCGCGTGAGCGCCACCGCCTCGTTGTAGCCCGGCGCCGCGAACAGCCCCGAGGAGGAGGCGCCCTGGATCGTCGCGGAGGTGAAGTTCGCGTTGACGAGCGCCACCACGTCGAGCGTCTGCGAGCTGCCGAGGTCGAGGAGCCACTCGGCGGTCGTCGTCGTGGTCGGTGTGCGCCACGGGCGGAACGGGCGCTGGGGCGCCTGGGCCTCCGAAGAGCAGAACTCACAGGTTTGCGCCGAGGCGCTGGCGGATGCGGCGGCGCCGGCGGCGAGGTTCGTGAAGGACAGGCGCAGGACGGCCATCGTCAGCGCGCCCCCTTGGCGACGTCCTGGACGACGGCGCGCAGGCGCCCGGGGGCGCGCAGGCGGCGCTCCAGGACCTCGACGACGGCGCGCGCGGTCGCCTCCGGGTCGCCGGCGCCCGTGACGTGGATGTCGCCGACCTGGACGAGGACGCCCCCGAAGGTCTCGCCTGGCGGGCTGATCTGCACCGTCTCGCCGGGGGTCGCGCGGAAGGCGACGAATTGCGAGTCCGGGCCGCCGGCGCCCCCGACCTCGAACGCGCCGCCGTGCTGATAACCAACGAACCCCGTTGGCGGCACCCACGTACCCCCGGGGCCGCGCTCCCAGCCGTAGGGATTGGAAACGATCCCACCACTGGCGTCGAGCACAAGCCCAAGAGGCAAGGGTGCGGCGGCGGCGGCCCCAGCCCCCGTCCGACCCGTGTTCGCGGCGATTTGCGCGAGCAGTGCGATCTGCACCTGGGCGTCCGTGAGCTGCTGCTGCCCGTAGGCCGGGTCGAAGATCCAGCCCATGCCGGTGACGAGGGCGCGCGTCTCGTCCAGGAGGGCGGAGAGGTCGGCGGCCATCGCGTCGGTGTTCTCGGCGACGAGCTGATCGATCGTCCGCCCGGCGAGCGCCGTGCTCAACGCCGCGTCGAGTTCGGCCTGGCGAACAGCCCCGACCGCGCCGACCTCCGTGAGCGCCGCCTGGACCTGGTCGAAGATCGCCCGAAACTCCGCCGAGGGTCGCGTGAACTGCTCGGAGGTCGCCTGGAGGAACGGCTCGGCGAGCGCGGCGACGGTCGCGCCGCCAGTGATCGTCGGCTCTGCGCGGAAGGCCGCGAGCGCCTCCTCGAAGCCCTGCTGGACAACCGCCACGCGCTCGGACGGGTTCGTCGGGCCGAAGCCGCCGAGCCGGAGCGCCTGCTGCTGGGCCTCCAGGGCGTCGGTGAATTGCCTCCACGCCGCGCTGATCTGCTGCATCTGCCCGGCCCAGCGCTGGACGAGGTCGATCTCCCCCTGGTAGCGGTCCTCGATCAGCCCGCGGATCGTCGCCACCTGGTCGAGGAACGCGCGCGGGTCGGTGATCGTCAGGAGCTCGACCCGCGCGGCGTCGATGTTCTCCTGGCTGTGTTGCCGGAGGGTCACGAGAATCTCGCCGAACGCCTCGGCCTCCCGCGTGAGGGCCTCGCTGAACGTCTCGCCGCTGGGCGGGGTCACCGTGTCGACGAGGAGCGCGTCGAGGGCCGTCGTGATCTCACGCTGGAGGTCGTCGAAGAACTTCACTTGGGCGAGGATGGTCTCGCGGAGCTTCTTGTTCGCGTCCGTCAGGTGCTCCGGCTTCACGCCGGCCTGGATGCCGACGGTCATGAGGTCCTTGTTCTCGCGCATGACGTCGAAGAATGATTGCATCCCCGTGAAGGTCATGTAGTAGGGGTTCTGCTGCCCGGGCATGACCGGGACGCCCTGGTAGCCGCCCGGCCCCTGGCCGTACCCCTTCTGCTGGGCGTACTGGGCGACGCTCTCGAAGCCGGGCGGAAGCTGCATCTTGCCCGCCGTGACGAGCGCCTGCGCCTGCTCGACGGGGACGTTCGGGAAGTAGGCCGGGATCGCGAAGGCGCTCGTGCCACCGACGTAGCCGCTCTGGTATTTCGTGATGGTCCCGTAGAGCTGCTGGAGGTTCTTCGCCCCGGCGAGCTCGCCCCCGAATCCACTGGCCGCCTGGAGCGCCTTCTGGGCACCCATGCGGTCGCGCACCTCGCGCGGGAGCCCGGTCCGTCCGAAGAGACCGCCGAGGAACCCGCCAGCCGACCCCCCGATCGCGGCACCGATGATCGTGCCCACGCCGGGAAAGATGATCGTGCCGATAATCGCGCCGGCCACCGTTCCGGCGATGTTCCCAATCGCCGCGCCCTGGTTCGCGTACTGATCGGCGAGACCCTGGATGGCACTATAGAGATTCGTACCGACGGTAATCAGGCCGCCAATAGCAGCGATATAGGGGTTGGCGATCGTCAGTAATTGAAGCGAGCTGATCGCCCCGCCGAGCCGCTGGACATTCGGATCACCGCTGAACATCAAACCACCGCCGATGATGCCAGCAGCCCCGCCAAGTCCGCTCATCGAGGCGAGTCCAGGGGCGTCCCAGTTCTGGACGAGGCGCCCGGCCTGGAGACTCGCCGTCGCGTTGATGCCGCTCGCCCCGTAGAGCTGCGCCGCCCCGGCGAAGATGCCAGTCATGCCTGCCGTGCTCGGCGAAATGACCCCTGCACCACCGAGCGCTCCTGCGCCGGCACCGATCGCCGCCAGCCCGCCGGCCCCGAGGAGGGCCCCGAACGCCCCTCCCGTCGTTGCCGAGCCGCCCGCACCCCCGGCGGCGCTCGCCGCGCCAGCCTGCAGGATGGTCTGGACAATCCCCGCGGCGATCTGCGCGAGCCAGTCCACAATCGGGCTCAACGCCTGCTTGATCACCCGCGCGGCGAACTCCGCGATGATGTACTGCCCGAGGTTCCGGAAGGCGTCCTTCATCTTCTGCGTGCCGAGAATGACCCCCTCGACCGCCTTGCTGATCGCCCCGGAGACCGAGCCGAAGATGTCCTGGAACATCCCCTTGAGGGACTGGAACTGCTCCAGGCCCTTCAGTTCGGTCTGGAGGCGGACGACTTCGTCGCTCGTGGGCTCCAGACCCTCGCGGAGCATGGCCTCGATGCTCGCCTGGAGCGCCGCGACCCGGGCTCCGACGCGGTCGAAGTCAGGGCCGAGGACCTTCGCCTTGGCGTCGATCACCCTAAGCTGTTCGGCGAGATCGCTCATGACGGCGGTCGCTTTTGCCGTCCTTTCCTCGAAACCCGTCGGGAGCCAGCCGGCCGGGAGCTCCATCAGGGCGGCGCCCTCCGCGTTGAGCTCGGCGATCCGGTCCTGCAGGCCGAGCGCCTGGCTCTCGGCATCGAGTATCGCCTCGGCCTCGGAGCGCATCGCGTCCGAGGCCTCCGTGCCGGCGCGCGCGAAGGCGTCATTCGCGACGGCGGCTTCACGGAGCGCCTCAGCCAGGGACAAGACCCCCTCGAACTGTGCGACCCCCGGCGGCTCCTCGACGAACAGGCCGCGCTGGAAGATGTTCGGCAACTCACCTTGCGCGACCTCCCGCTGCTGCATACTCTCGGCGCGGGCCGCCTCGCGCTCCGTGTCGCCCTTGGTCATGCGTCGGAGGGTTTCGGGTGGCAGCGGTTCGAAGGGCGGCGTCATCCCCATCAGACCCCAGCGGTTCATCCAGGCCAGCGCGCGCTGGAACCGGTCGCCCTCAAACTTGCCGATCAGCCGATCGACAGCCCGTCCCATGTCGTTCAGGATCTCGATGATGCCGGTCGCCGATTCGGCGAGGCCGCCGTGCGGGATGTTCTTCCCGATGTCTTCCTGCAACTGCTTCCACGCGGCGGAGAGCTTCTGCACCGACTCGGATTCCGTGCGATGCGCCGTCGTCAACGCCTCGACGCTCTCCTTCGTCGCCTTCGTGGTCGCCTCATACAGCGCTTGAATCTTGCCGAGTTCGGTCAACTCTTCCGCCGCTCGCCCGTGGGCCGCGGCGAAGTCTTTCATCGCCCGCTCCACGTCAATGACGATCCCGAGTTGTTTGAGGCCGCGGACCTGGAGATTCGAGAGCGACTCGGTGATCCGGTTGAACGCATCGACGACGTCGATCCCTACGACCTTCGATTGGGCGCGCGCGATCTCCATGAGGCGGGTGATTTGCCGCGTGTCGAGGCCCTGAATCATGGCGCGGCTCGCGGCGGACATCGCATCACTGACGTTGAGGATGTCGCCCGAGGCGCGCTGCATATTCCGGATCAAAGCGTTGGCGGACTGCCCCGCGGCCTGAGAGAGCCGCGCGAAGGCGTCTTCCTGGACTTTCGCCTCGAGGCCGAGCTTGCTGAGTTCCTTGACCGCGCCACCGACCCTGCTGGCGATCTGCGTGGCGAGGTTCGCCACCGAAAAGCCGATGCCCGCCTCGAGGATGCGGCTGAAGTTGACGCTGAACTTCGACGCTGTCTTCTCGGCGTCTCGGAAGCCGGTCTCCCATTGGGAGAGGTCGGCCCGGAGGCGCGCGACGAGGTCGCCAACGTTCGTCGCCACCCCTAGCCGCCTCTCACGATCCAGCCTTGCGCCGAGCGTCCCGCGCGGCCTGCTCCTTCATCCGCTCGGCGACGCGCTCCGGCCCGAGCAGCTCGGCGAGGAGCGCCTCGAAGCGCAGCGGGCGCTTGAGCATCCCGGTCGCGTTCGCCAAGTGCGCCACCAGCCACGCCAGCTCCTCCCTCCGCTGCTCCAGGTGCCGGGCCTCGCGCCGTTGCCAGCCCCGGGCGACGCGGTCGAACTCTGCCGGCGTCATCCGGTCGAAATCGCGCGGCAGGAGGCCGACCTCGTCGAAGGCGAGGTCCTCCGCCGCCTCGACCGGCAGGCAGACGGTCAGACGCCCGTCGGCGCCTTCTCCTCCGTTCCCCCCGCCTCCCGCCCGAAATACCCCGACCGCGTGAACGCCTCGTTCAGCACG
>ERZ1292644.156-Hain-H14-01um-R2-156-length-47256-cov-8_pt1 | contig 47256 bp, 56 predicted proteins | sample MGYA00564402_ERZ1292644 | MGnify/ENA primary metagenome ERZ1292644 (study PRJEB36523, sample SAMEA6512644) | groundwater metagenome | collected 2019-01-09 | study: AquaDiva: Metagenomics assemblies of 32 groundwater samples
TTTACCATAATCCTACATCTCTTCGATTCTTCTTTACCATAATCCTACATCTCTTCGATTCTTCTTTACCATAATCCTACATCTCTTTGGTTCTTCTTCTCCATAATTCTCCATATCTTAGATCCTTAACCTCCTCGGTTCTTAATCTCCATTATCCCAGAGACCCCTCGACCCCATATACCTTCAAAACCCGATCCCTTTTGGTCGGGCATAACGGGCGGAATGGCGGCACATAAGAAAAGCCCGTCGGTGAGACGGGCTGATCTTAGAATGAATCGCAACTACACTCGTGGCTATCGCAATCCGAGCAGTAGGTGCAGTCCCCGCACTCTTGGCACCTTTCGCAACCGGAGCATTGGGACTCTTCTCTACTGTGGCCGCACCTCATCGTGTCGTTGTCTTTAGGATGCACGTTCTCCAGGTTTGGGGTATCGCTTATCCTCCAGTGCGACGGCATTCGCGGGCTCCCCAGGATCATTGCGAGAGGGGATTTCTCCACCTCTTTTCCCCACATATCACCCTCTTGTGTCGGTTTCTTCATGTCCCTCGGCGTTAGTGAAGATGCCCATGGCTTCTTGGGCGGCTTCCCGGCTTATAATTCGTGGTTCCGACCTGTCTTCTCCGATTGGATCCACGATGCGCAGCGCAAACGTATTGGCGGCCCCCTCCCCTACGGGCTCTATGTGGATGACCCGGTTCCGGAAGAGCTTGGGGGCCTTCAATATGATGGGGCGCGACCCATGGACCATTCTAAGGCTTATCCATTCGGCGCCCCCCATCTTGTAGTGGGCGTTCTCCACGGAAAGACAGCGTACCCTCACCGGCTTAATGGGAGCTTGGAGTTGTCGTTTGTTCTTTCTCTGGAGACAAGTAAGGATGAAGACGGCCGTTTTCTTCTTTCCCAATACCCGCACGATGCGCCATCCCCGGGTGCGGAGGGTGACGCGGAACAGTGTCTTTGTTCCGGTTATTTCTTCTACCGAGATTTCCCTCTCTTTGTGGGTGAAGAGTTTGGTGCTTGGCGCACGAGCAGGTGTCTTTTCCATACGAGTTTTTCGTAGTCCTTGCGGAACCTTAGCTTATAAATCCACACGGACCATCGACAGGCCGTGAGTTCGCTTGCGCCGAAGAGGTGGTGGGCCAGCTCATGGAACGCGGAGATGATGCTGATGTTTTTCCCGAGGACGAGCGTTTTTGTTCGTGGGTTGTAGTGGTCTACGTGTTCTTTGCATGTGCAGTGTTCGTAGTTCGGATTCTTTTTCCCATAGATCATGCAGATGGTATTCATGAGTATTCCAAGCGAGCCGATCTTATATTCAATGTCTCTTCTTTTCCATCCTTTGTAGAAGAATTCCTTCCATCTGCTCATCACTGCCAATAGTTCATTCGGTATGTCCGGTCTTGGCTCTTTTAGTATTTGTTCTTTGGTTGGGTATATTGCGTTCTTCATGGTGCGTTATCCGGTTAGGATACTTCCCCCGACTTCCTGTTCTTCTTTATCTTTTGCGTTTCTGACGATGCGGGCGACCGTGGAGAGTCTCTGGGCGAACTTGTCGAGCTCCCATTTTATCGTGTGGATGTGGAACGGAATTTGGAGCGGGAGCCCTTCTTCCACCGCAATGGCGCACACTTTTCTGAGATGGGTGACGAAACTGAGCTCCGCAGCGCTTCGTACCGTGTCGATGACATCTTCGGCGTTTCGATAGATTTCTTCAGCCTCCATCTCTGGTGCGGTGCTTGCGAGAGCTTCTATTTTAGCTCCAGCTTCATTTTCCATGTCTTCAGCCGGAGTTTTTATTTCTTTGAATTCTGCGTTTGTTATGCGCTCGTCGTCTCTCCCTTTGTTACCCGGGAATGCCTCGGAAACGTCTCTTTCGATTTGTTCGTCTGTTTCTTCGTCGCTTAGCGCCGCTCTTTCTTTCGGAGGCAATGATGCGACGATTGCGTCGTTGCCTTTGTCCGGGTTTGAAAGGCTCATTCTATACTGGTAGGCGAGCGTGAGGACGCACTCGCAGTAGGTGACGACCTTGATGAGGGGGAGGCACTCTCCCGCTATGTGAGACATCCTCCTTCTGATTACCTGTTGGCCTGCCTCCATGATCTCCGCCACTGTCGGGTCCATTCCCACCTTCGTGTCTACCGGCTCGAGAACCTCTTCGATCGTGTCGTACATGTCGAACCATTCGGCGATCTCGCTTATGTATTTGTTGAAGATGTCTTCCGCCTTCTCGGGGTACCCGGCGGTTATGTTCTTGTGGAAGTCGACGAGTTTGAATCCTTCCACTGCGGAATGCGTTGCTGAGGCGGAGTCATTGAATACTTTCCCCAATTGGCTTCTCATGGCGTAGTTGACAATATGTCCGAACGAGCGGAATTTAATATCTTCAGCGTCTGCCGCGTCCGCCTCTTTTCCTCCGCCGAGCGCCCCGCTGTCTTTTGGGAGGGATCTTCCTCCAGCTGCAAGCGCGCGGGAGTGGTGGAACCCCATTCCGTTGGGGTATGTCTTGTGCTCATGCTCTCTGTAGTCGTAGGGCGACTTGATTGGCGCCTGTTTGAGGGATATCACCTCTTTTTGAAGATCGAATCCGGCGAGTGTTTTTGGGTTTCCGGTATACCGCGCGGTGAAGACGGTTGCTTCGTCTTTTTTCACCTCTTCCCCGTATTTCTCTTCGGAAGCGAGACAGAAGCTTCTGGTGTCTTGGAATAGGCTTATTCCTCCATAGCCGTTTCCCCCCGCGTATACTTTCTGGACAAGATTGTCTTTGTCCGTGGAGATGGCTATGAAGGTGAATCCCCCCGTGCAGGCGAGTTCTTTGGTTATTCCCTCGAGGTATCGGGCGATTTCAATTGCGAATGACTCGGTATCGTTGAATTTTTCGCTTTCGTAATTTGAGTATTTTTCTTTGTACGTCGTGAGGTACACATATCCCAGATCTTCATGTTTTTTCTTCAGCTCAGAGGCGTTGGAAATCGTTCCATTATGCATGACGAGCCATTTGTATCGCAATTCCTCGTGTTCGACTTCAATTGGGTGGGTTTGGTCCAGCGTATTTTTGCTCGAGGTCGGGCTTCGGTGGTGCAGGAATAGGTGCCTGGTTTTTGAGGTGTACAGGTCGATCATCATTTTTACCGGCTCGGTTGCTCGTAGCACGCCCACGGAGCCGTCGTCCCTGATTTCTACGACCCCGAATCCGCTTATTCCTCTGCTTTTTTGATCTTCGAACTGGTCAACGACATACTGACGTGCGCGTGCGCTCGTCGTTCCTACGCCTCTTCCCAGGTGTCCGATTATTCCACACATATTTTGTTAAGTTAATTTGATTAATGTAATAATGCATCTAGGCGTTCCACACATGCGGCAACGCATCGTCCGGATTGATGTAGATGGTTTGGTTGACGCCGATTACTACTTGTTCTCTTGCGCCGTCTGCGTTTAGGCGGAATACGAATCTTGTGTCTGCATGTTCGTCCAGCATTCTTATTACGTTGGCGCGCCATTCTGGATTTGAGATTCCGAATAGGTCCGTCAGTATCGCCGCGCCGGTTGTGCCGTTTCTTGATGTTCGTCCTGACGTTCTTAGGGCGTAAGAGTTTTCCTCAGTTGGTGAGGTTATTCTGAAGGCTTCATGGCTGAAGCCGTTCCTTCTTTGTTCGAGGCTTGCTCCTCCTTGTTCTCCTATTGCCGCGCAAAGAAGGTAGCACGTCGCTTGCATGCGGCCGACCATGATTTCGTTTGGCACGTCTGTACCCGGGGCTCGGCTTCTTAGTATCATCAGGATGTCTCTCAGCTGCATGAGGACTTGGCCGAGAACAGTTTCATTCGGGATGGCTGGCCATTCTGCTGTTCTTCTTCCTATGAGGCTGCGGATGCAGTCTGTTGCCGCCGCCTCGTTTGGCAGGTAGTTGCGCGAGAAGAGATTGTCTAATTCATTGAGCCTTATCCTGACTGCTTGCCAGCTGTCCTCGCTCATCCCCGCCCTTATCGTGAACGGGTCACGCTCGTTCAATTCTTCTAATGCTGCGTTGGCCATGTCTTGAGGAAGTTGCTGCGCTTTTTCTCCTCGCTGTATGGCTGAGCTGACCCCTCGTTCTATTTTTTCTTCTTCGAGAAGCGCCTCCTTTAGATGGCTGGCGCCCTCCGGGAGGCTGGAAGCGTCGAGAGCGCTGAAGGCTTTTGGGTTTTTTTCGAATTGCAGCACAAGTCGGATCAACGGCCTGATGTTGCCCCTTCGTCTCATTTCGTACGGCAGGCCGACCATGATGCGTTTGTTGTCCCGAGGATTCGCGAGATCGCCGGTTCTTGGGTTTATCACCCGTTCGTATACCGGCTCCGCTTTGGAGCTCAGTCGGTCGAATTTGTTTTTGATGACCTTGAGATCTTCTTTTGTTTTTGCAATCTCTGTGCCGGAGATGAAGTCTCCCTTTTCGTCGCGCATGATGATGGAGTCAAATCCCTTCTTTAGGCCGAAGAAGAAGTATTCATGCGTCGGCTTCCACCCGAGGGCGATGCATCTCTTACTCAGTCCAGTGGCGAATTGTTCGACATGAAGGTCTTCGTTCCATGCGAACTGACTTAGGTTTCTGATGATTTGTTCCGGAAGTTTTGAAGTTGCTTCCTCGATTGCTTCTTCGTTTAGGAATTTGTTGGTCGGTATGTGTTTGCTTGCGAGGGTGAATCCCCAGCCTTCGTTGATGCAGTAATGCATGCGTTTCTTTTCTTCGATCACTCGGCTTGGATTCATTACGAGCTCGAGCGCGTTTTTGTATTGGTGGTAGGCCGGATGGCTTCGTATGAACGGACGTATCTTATTCAGGTATGTGCGTTGCGCGTTCATGAAGTTATTCATCATTGGCGCCACGGATTCTTCAGCTTGTGTTTTGTTTCTGAACAGTGCTTCCGCAATCGGCTTTAGGTTTCCTTTCGTTATGTTGTCCCAGGCGATCGCTATATAGGCGAGTGTTCCCAGCGCAAGTTTCTCGCTGGTGACCCACTCTGCAGTTGGCCCTCGCACCTCGAGAGTTAGACCCGGGGCTCCAGTCGGGTGCTGGAATTTGCTGTCGACTCGAAAGTCCATGAGGTCCCCGTAATTTCCTCCCTGGAATCTTCGTCTCATTTCTCTTGACAAGTTGTTTTCTCCTATCATGATGAGGAGAATGAATGTGCCGAGGGCGCGCTCTATGGCGGCCCATTTGGCTCCTTTTCGTGATGCCTCATTGTTCAGCTCTTCGGGTATGCTGAGATGGATGTGTCCTCCGGTTGCCGCGGCCACGGTAAGTGTTGTGAGGTCTACGAACGGCATTCGTTTGTGGGCCTCGGCGAATATGAGCCTTAGGTTTGCGACGACTTCTTCGGGAGATCCGGGGTTTGGTCTCAGTTCGCCCGTGGCTGGGTGATTATCCCAGCCTAGATTTCCGCCAGGAACGATGAATCCATGGTCTCCTTTCTTCATCTCTCCGAAGAATGTCTTGAAGATATCCTCCGCGTGCATGGGGCGTGTTCCGCTTATCACTGTGAACTCGGGATCTGCGCCCACGCTAAACGGGAAGGAGTATCTGGGTTTCCCCGCGGTGGGTACCGCCTCTTTTTTGATCGTGTCGGTCATGACGGTTAGGCGTTATGGATAATGTATTGAACCTTTTTTCGTGGATGAGAAGGCTTCTGGTTTCTTCGTTGTCTTCCGGCCCCTGTTCATCCAATGAGTTTTCGCATGCGTAGATGATGTCTTTTCGCAGCGTATGTTCGCTGAGGTCACTTAGAAATTTTTCGCGATTCATACGTGAGTTCTTCATCTAGAAAGCGTTCCCATCCTCTGTCGGACCCCCCCACTCGACCGCTTGCCCAGTGTTTTAGGGGGTTTTTTCTGAACCACCTTTTGACTCCGCCGGTCTCGATGAATTTTTCGAACAGCGGAATTCTAATGTTGTTTAAGCTGTGTTGAGGATGCGCTCCTTCTATGATGAGAGGTTTTATTTTTTCGAAGTTTGCTTTTGCCAGGCCGAAGTCATTGTTGTTGATTGCGTTGCGTATATCTTCTTCTTTCACCGCCTTAAATAGTTTTGTAACGGCTTCTTTGCTGTTGGCGAATCCTATCCCGAGACGCATAAGGCCGAAGACGAAGCTCATGAGTTTGTAGTCTTTTAGCCAGAAGTTGCTTAATACGCGGTATTCAAGCCCATGGGGTGGTTTTCGGTATTCTCCGGCTCTGCCGTATGCTTTTCTTCTTTCTATGTTTCCTTCATCGCGGTCGATAAGTATGCACGTGTTTCCTACGATAATATCCAGCACTTTGACGACAGTTTTGAGATCTCCTTTCAGCAGGTCTCGTACCGGATCTTTTCCGTCTTTGTAGACAAATCCGATGTGAATGTGACCTCCGGCGCTTCGGTATGGGTAGGTGGTTGGGTCTGGCATTTCTATATGCTCGTCGTATGCATTGAGGCTTGGTGAGCATCCGAGGATGCGGTATTCGGGGCTGAGAGATCGGAGTTCGGATGGTGTTACGCGTACCGTCGGTTTCCAGTTTATCGTGATTCTTTTGCGCCTGTTGCTCTTCATGAGCTGGGATACGCGTAGAAGTGCGTGATGGATCAGTTTCGCATGATTTTGTCTGCAGGCTGAAGGCTTGGGGTTCAGTTCTGCCTGCACTCCGTCCACGATGATTGCTCCGGTGTTATTTCCGACTTGTACTCCTTCTTTTGGAATGATTTTTTCGGCACCGATGATTCTGCCGACCCTTCCTTTGAGTGTTTTCTTGGCAAAGAAAAACTCCGGGTCGCAACCGAAGTTCATAGTTAGGTATTCTATCTGTTTCATGAGTGGCCGTTATGGAGGTTGTTTGCGATCTTCCTTCTCATGAGGCGGTGAAGGGGGAGGACTTTTGTCTGGGCATTTTATTGCTCGGACCAGCGTTTGTTCCTTACGCTTGGTTGTACTCCCCCTGCGCCGCCCCACGAGTGCGGGACGACGATCGCGATTAAATGAGTAAGAGCACTAGTCTGCGCGCTCTTCTTCGATGAGCTTGTTGGCGAGGGTCTTCAGTTCTTCGGCGTCGACTTTCAGTTCTCCGCTGGAGAGCTTGTCGAGGTTCTCGTTTGCGTGATCGAGGCTCTCCTTGGCTTCTGCGATGCGTTTCAGTGCGTTCTCGAGCCCTTCTTTGTGCGTCTTGGCTGCGCTTTTTGCATTCTCAGCGCGCGACTTGTCGTTCTCAGCTCGTTCCTCGTCGAGGGCGTTTGCTGCGGCCCTGCGGTCTTCAACGCTTATGCCCGGCACGTCGTTAAGCGCCCCATCAAATTCAGTCCGGCGTTCGGAGCGCTTTTCGGCTTCTTCGGCGTCCTTTTTGTTGGTTTTGCTGAAGTCTACGACGAGGGATGCGTAGTGGCGGATCGCGCTCACGACGCTGTCCTTAGCTTTTTGCACGCGCTCCTGGATGCGGACGGCCATCTGGGTGCGCAGAATGTCACGGGCCTTCTCCTTAGCCGCTGTTGCGATTGATGCGTAGTCTGGGTTCATATAACAAATTGAATTTAAGTTTGTCCATCCGTTACGTTTTCAGATAGCTTGGATGGTAATGGCTATCTCTTCCTCATAGGACTTCCTTATCGTATTCCTATGATGAATGTTTGTCAATGACTGGTAATAAGCACCCTCGACCTTTCTTGGGTGCTTGGATGGAGTTAGGCGGATCATTCACATTCCGATATGCCTCTTCGAGGCCTACTTGTGAAAGGGATATTGCGGCATCGCTGCCTTGTAAAAGAGCATGTATCCCATCCTAACCCCACCCAAACACCCAAAGAACGAGTCGTAAGAACCGTACTACCAACCCTCTTTTTTCTCATACCAGCCGTTCTTTAGCGCGAGCGATTTAAGTCTGGGGTTGTTTACGGCCCAGATCCATACCCACAGGCGGTTGCCGGTGTTTTGGTTTAGCTTCGGTCTCATTTTGTAGACGAGGCCGAGCCTATGTTCTTTAATGTAATGTACTAAGTTTGGTCCGGAGATGATCTTTTCTCTCTTGTTTGCTCGCGCCTGGCTGAAAACGAGAAATGCTCTCGGTGTGTCGTCGAACCATTCTTGACATATCTCGCTTAGGATTGTTTCCGGCTTGTATCCGGTGATGTCATTAAGTGCTTTGATGCCGCAGCACACGAAGCCTTCTAGTGTCGCCATATTACTCCACACTAAGTTCTAGCAATTTATGTAGTCTTCCGCAGAACTCCAGATCGCGCAGGCTTGGTCTGCCCCAGTCTCCTGATTGCAGTTTGGTTAGGTGGATTTTGATCACTTTCTTTAGTTCCCTATTTGCTTCTGTTGGTGTCATTTTGTTCATATTTTTCTACCCAATGAGCTAATAATGGCGGGCGCGCTGGATTCATGAACCATACGGTTGCTCCGTTTTTGTCGTTATTTGGATCCGGATACATCGTCTTTGGTATATAACCAGCCATTTCTTCCATCATGTTTATTCTGTCGTACAGTTCGTCTTCGACCTCGTATATTTCTATGACGTGGTCACGCACCTTGTCTTTGTCGCCCTTCTCGTACAGCATGGGATAACCAAGGTATGGGTTCACATACATTGCCCCGCGTACCGTACTTGTGGCTATAGGTTCGCCCAGTCCGAATCTATTGTGGTTGTAGAAGCCCTTGCGCAGGCTTCCGTATGATGCGAAGCGTTTCATTTTGTTTCGTTTAGTAGTTTTTCACAGGACATTACGTTCGGGGGTATAAACCAGGCAATTGGGAATGCCATTGATGCGAGGTACAGGCCCCAATTGCTTCTGCCGTCCAGTGTTTCAGATAGCGGAGTTTTATTCGTTGTTTGGCAATTATTTTTTGCGTCTACAAGCAAAGCTCCCCCGGTAAGACCGATAACAAGTAGTTGGAAAACTATCCAACCTGCTAGAATTTCTTTCATAGGTATTAAGTTATTTTTTCACCAGATTTCGAATCCTTCCGAGTTCTCACAGAATGCGGCAAAGTCCCGCACATTTTTAACGGTTGCCGGGTATGCGGCGGTCCATTGGTAGCCCGCGTCGCCGACCTTCTTTCCTTTGTTTTCTTTTTCCGCTCTTTTTACTTCTTTCTGGTGCGCACGAACCATCTTTTCTACGGTGCCGTCGGCAAGTTTTTCTTTGAGTCGCACGGCGATTGCGAGCGCCTTTTCTTTTTCGATGGGGTGTCCGTTGTTGTAGCTTCCATTTTCTTTGTCTTTATCGTTTAGGATGTCTCCGCATAGGTCGCATACGAATGCCCAGAGCGGTCTCCACCACCATACGTTGTTTCGGAAGTATTCTCCTTTCTTGTTCTTGGTTGCTCTTCCCATTAGGTCGAATCCCATAGTTTTTGGTTATTTGTTTATAAGCTGGCTCGCGCGCTTTTTTGCTTCTTTTAAGGAAGAGAATCTTTCCACGCTATCCTCGTCGTTCCTGCCAGCCGGGTATAATTCGTACATCCCGCTGGTGATTTTGCACGGGGAGACGATGCTGAATTTTCCGCTTCTCCATTGTGTTTGTGGCACCAGTCTCATTTCTCCCATTTGGATTTTCATGAGTGGGTGTTTTGTTTTTTTCCATTTCATGGTTTACCAATGAACTGGCCCCGCGGTCATTTCTGATGCATTAACACAGCCGTCTAATGATGGGTCTCCTTTGCATCGCGCGGAGTTGAGTGATTCGAATATGACTGCCGAGAGAATGCCGATGATGGCGATAACGACGAGCAATTCAATGAGGGTGAAGCCTTTTTTCATGGTTTGAATTTACAGTCTATAAGTTGGCTCCCGTAATATCCTCCCAGTATCGGGACTCCTTCCTGGTTTATGCAGGCCGCTATTGCGGCTCGGCTTCCCTGCGCCTCCTCTTCCTTCCCCATCTTGTCGCCCATGACCATTCCGACGACTGCGGCTGCAACTATGACGCCAATGGCAATTGGTGTCAGCATGCTTGACCACGTCATGGTGTTCAGTTCTTAAGGTTAAGAAATGGCACTGTTCCTCCCGGAATCATTTGTGTCGGCAGTATGCCGTTCCACTTCTCCACCGTTTTAAGCTGCACATAGTCTGCGCCACCCTGGCTATTGATTGCCTGGACTTGGATGCGGATAGCTTCTGCTTCACCTCGTGCGGCCTCGATCCTTTGCTGGGCTTCGAACTTGACTTGCTCAAGCGTATTCTTTGCTGCCTCAGCTTTTTGTACCGCGGTTACCTTCGCCTCAATGGCTTCTGAGAATGCTTTGGAGAACTCGAAGTTCGTGATGTTTACTCGTTCTACGACAACGAACTTTGGCTCCAGGCGTTCTGTGAGGAACTTTGTTACATCGTCGTTGAATGCCGCGCGTTTGGTGACGAGCTCCTCAGCCGTGTATTGCGATGACACCGCTTTAACCGTGTCTCGTACTACTGGGCGGATGATGTTTGCTTCGTACACCTCTGTTCTTCCGTATTGTTTGAAGATGATATCTACTTTTGTCGGATCAAGGTGGTAGTTAACTACCGTGGCTATCTCGACGTTCTGCAGATCTTTTGATGCTGAGAACAATGGTTCCTCTCGTTCATACAAGACGGTTTGCGTCTTGATGTTCATGATGTTCATCTTCTCTATGATGGGAAGCTTGAAGTAAAGCCCTGGGTTTGATACTCCGACGACTGCGCTGAAGCGTGTTCGCACCCCGCGCTCTCCGGCTCCGATGGTTCCCCATGAGCCCCAGAATAGGACAATTGCGATAAGCCCAAGAATGACGTGTCCGATGATTTTTCCGACTCTCGGTTCACCTGATGAATCTGTATAATTAAACATGGTAAGTAATTGATTAATTGGTTAAGTGAATCTGAATCCTACACGCAATTTTTCATTGCGTCTTTTGATGTATTTCTGAAGAAAAAGCAGGTCTGCGTAAACATGCCCTTTCGGTTTGTTCAACTCTTCCCAATGCTTTTGTTCGTGGGGCATCAGATAGTTGACAACATTGGTGAGGCGTCTGAGTTCGTTGTCGTTCATACGTGGGAGAATTTTTCGTATTTAAGTTTTTTGGCTGCTCTGGCCCTTCTTCGGTTCTCTTGTTTTTTCTGTCCGACCGTGCGCCACGCCGAGCCTTTGCCACCCTTACGCCCGCGCCGTTTCCAGGCCCTCCTATGCTCGTTCATTTTCTCCTTATGTCGTCTTGAGTGGTTCATACCATCCAGAAGGCGCCCTTCTTCATCGCCTTGCCTATGTTGGTAAGAGAATCTTCCATGATCTCATCCGTCGTGAGCTCTTGGTCCGTATCGTCTATGTGGTTGTGCACGTAGAATACGCCGCCCGATCTGCGGATGGTTTTCCTGCTCGTGAGCTCGTATTTTAGTTGGATGAGGAAATGGTGCGGTTTGCGGTCTTCGGTTGCTCGTATCAGTTCCGCGAGCGTTTTGATTTGGATAGGTTTCATAGCAGTTCTTTGGCTCGTTTGAGTAATATTCTGGCTTGTCGGTTTAGAGAGAGAGCTAATTTGAGCCAATCTCCGAGCCCGGGAGACAATACTGCGCTTGATCTGTCTTCGTCTTCCCATGCTTTGATGTCCGCGATGAGCTTTTCGTTTTCATCTAGATCACTGTAGTGGCTCCCGGAGAATGTCGTGTCGTTGTTCATAAACTGGGTCCTGCGGCGTCTTGGGAAGCCTCTCTTTTTGCTTTGTCTACGCCTACGTTATATGCTCTTTGTAATTTTATATCGATGAATGCTCGGATTTTTGCCAAGTCTTTCTTATTGTCTTTAAGTATGGCTATATCACCGTCCGTGAGTAGAAGTTGCGTTCGGTTTTTGATCATCTCGTCAAATTCTTCGAGAGTTTCCTCTATGTAGTCTCTGAGGGGATAATAGGATAACGGAACGCGGCTCATAGGTCCAGGCTGCAGCGCTGCAATAGGGTGCGGGCCTCGTCGACCATGGCTTTGAGGGAAACTTCGTTGTATTTTGGCCCCCCTTCGTCATCGTAATCTGTTTTGTCGGCTCGTATCTGCCACTCAGCGATGTCTTTTTTGAGCAGGGATTTCTTGTCTTTTGCTTTCTCCCAGTCTGCTCTTGATTGTCGGAAGTGCTTGGTCATACCATGTACATGATTAAGGTGGCGAACGAGAAGGCAAATAAGAAGGTGAATATTATAGCCCACACGATATGTTCTCTTATCGGGAGTTGCTGGGCCTCTTTGAATGTGATGTATGTCATGAGTGCCAGAATTGCGGTTACTATTGACTCAATGATGATGATGCGGATCATACGCTCATCGTCAGCTTGACCGGCCCATGGCACATGCGTTCAGCCCACGAACGTACTTCATTCCGTTCGAGGTCATCAAGTGCGCCCTCGACCCTGGCGCAATTGTATGCGAGCCCGCTTATTGGTTTGTCGATACTGATGCTCACCATGACTACCCTTCGCGTTGCGTTGCTCATGTCGTCGGCGTTGATGCTTACCGCATAACGACGGGTTTCTTTGAACTCCACGCTGTCCGTTCGTAGGATTTTGATCATAAAAACAGTGAAGAACGAATAATCGAACACCAACCGAGTCGTAGGACACACCAAAAACCCCGCGTTGCCGCGGGGCTTTCTTATGCGACCTCCGTATGCTCGCCGTTTTCGAGAAACCACAGGTATTCGTCCGGGAGGCAGGATTTCCTTGCCGCCTCGATGATGAGTTCCAGGTATTCTTTTGACGGCTTGAGCCCTTCGACTTTGTTCACTACTTCGTAGGCGGTCGCTTTGCCGTAAGGCCAGATGACGACGTCCGTTCTTCGGTATGCCGTCGGGTGGCCTTCGAACTGGTCGAGAGTGAGTAGTCCTCCCTCGGAGATTTCGTATGCGATTCCATAGACGCACCAGGATTTCTTCGGGACGATGTCTGCGACCGCGCCGCGCTTCTTCGAGTGCCGCGTGAAGGCGAGCATGTAGTCCAAGAGCGCCGCCATGCCGAGAGCGTTTGCGCCCGGGCATCGCCGATACATTTGTTTCTGGTCCATGTTTGAGCCGTACGCAAAGTAAATCACGATTATCTCCTTCTGGAGGAAAAAACGGAAAGAACTATCCATACACCGAGTCGTATAACACACCAAAAAACCCAAGCATTACTGCTTGGGCTTTGGCGGCTAGAGATTAACTCTGCGCTTATGCTTGTGCAGCTCTTATGCTGCGAATGCCGATGCGGAGAAGCCGAGGTTGGCAGTATCGACTGCGCCCAGGGCTTTTGCTTCTGCTGCCTTCATGATGAAGGTAGTCCGCGCCCGCGTGCCAGCAGCGACGTCGCCCCTCTTGTAGCACGAGAAGAGCATAGTGCCGTCGATGTTGAACGCGCGAACCGGCTGGCCGCTTGCGTCGCGCATGACGGCAAACGGGATTGCGGGGTTCGTGCCTCGCAATGCGTTGAAGGCGTTCCAGTTTACGCTCACGTGGGCGTATTCCCCCTCAACCTTGATAATCTTCAAACCGGCAAGTAGTGTAGCTTTGTCCATAGCATTACATGCGTTATCGAACCGAATAATGAGAGATCCGTAATTATCTCTCGTACATAGAGTCGTATATCTCTTGTATTCTTCCCGAGCCCCGAGGCTCTGCGAGGGGCGAGGGGCGAAGGGACGAGACCATACTCTCCACACACATAGAGTCGTAAGTACTCCGGAAAGCCGGTTGGGGGAGTGGTCGGTTCACCTCCTCTGGAGTTTGCACCTCCTCTGATGGTACCGTACCCACGCCCACCTTTTCAATTTTTTTCGTCACTTGACGAATATAAGCCATTATTCTAAGATACATAGGCCGTATCAGGCCCCCTCTGACCACCCATAGACCCCCAAAAAATTTTTTTTCGCAATTTTCATGAAAAAAACTACGCATCATAAATCTAAGAAAGTCAAGAAACCCATCCTCCTCAACATAGGCTGCGGCGTCACGTTATTCCCGGGTTTTATTAATGTGGATAAGTACTTCACCGAGGACCAGTTACGGAAGGGGGCTCAGACCCGCCAAGGCCTTTGCGCCAATGCTAAATTCCCTCCCACTGCCAAGTTTGTTCGAGGAGACATCCTCCATCTCCCGTTCAAAGATAAGTACGCCGACTATGTTGAGTGCCTCGAGATGCTCGAGCATTTGCCTTTCCGGGACGTAGAAAAGGCCATCGTAGAGCTTCATCGGGTGCTCAAACCCGGAGGCGAGCTGGTCCTGATGGTCCCCGACCTTGACGACATGTGTCGCGTGTGGCTTGATCGCGTCACGGACAAGGTCTTCAATCACAACACTTTCTTTGGTTTTGTCCAGCATTTCTACGGGAACCAGCTCCATAAGGGAGAGCACCACCAATCCGCCTTTACACAAACCTATCTTCGTGGCGTACTGAATGCGTGCGGCTTCCCGATGGAGAAGATCGAAATCACTCCCTATCCCCACGGCGAACATCCTCCGAAGTTTCGCGGAGCGCAGTGGGACCTGAGAGATATTTTCGTCATCGGGATGATTCACGCGCGCGCAACAAAATGAATATAAGATTACTAAGGCGTCCGAGGTCGCATAGAACCTACGGGGTCTATATGTTCCGCCAGGGACGTACAAAATATTCTCAGCCGGTCGAGTGTTATATTTTTTTCGAGTTCGGCTTTTTGTGCGCCCTTAAACAGTTGTACCGGTTTCTTCTGCCCACCCGCCATGACGCACACTAGCCTTGAGTATTTAATGTGGTTCCTTAATACGTATCCTCCATCTCCCAACGCACATATCGCTGACTACGGCGGCACTGAGAACGTCGGCCTCACTATAGTAAAGGACTCCTTGGCAGCAGGAGGCCAGTATGATTATCACGCGCTCGATCTGGATAACGGCATTGATCTCCGCGAACCAATTAAAGGTAAAAAATTTGATTACGGCATCTGCATGGATCTTCTTGAGCACACCTCCAATCCATTTCTTGTGGCGGAGAACATAAGGAAAAGCCTGGCCCCAAACGCCTACCTCTTCGTTACGGTACCGTTTATTTGGGAGCTACATTACTATCCCAAGGACTATTGGCGCTTCACTCCTCAGGGCATCGAAGAGTTGTTCAATACGATGGCGATCGAAGTTATTGGACTCGTCCGCGATAAATCTCCCAAGGAAAGCGTCCCGAGGCATCGTATTGTTGCTGTATTTAAAAATGCCAAGAAAACCTCCGTCCCGAGGGTGGAGACCGAGTACGGCACTGGTGTTAACATCCCCAAAGAATTCTCTATTGACAAAAACGGTTCGTACAAATAGGATGAATAGCATGAAAGGCACAAACGACGAAGGCAGAAAAGTAGACGAGGGAGTATGGGGTATCGGGGATATAAAGGAACTTTTGGATGCAGAAGACAAGGTCACCAAACCCACTCAGTGGGGTCTTGTCACCACGGATACTTTTAAAGCCTTGGGAATAACCAGAAAACTTCTTCCTTCAGGAGCATACAATATTACTAAGGATAACAACGACGGAGCCCCAGTCTTTTTCAGAAAGGACGTAAAGGGGGATAAAACCATCCGCGTTTCAGAGGGCATCTCCCCCCAAATTATCAAGGAAATACACGACTTTTGGAGGAAGGGCGATGTATTCAAGAAATATGGCTTCCTCCACTCGCGAGGGTACCTTTTGTACGGTAACCAGGGGGTCGGGAAGTCGTGCATTGTTCAGCAGGTAATGAGTGACGCAATCGCTGACGGGGGCGTAGTGTTCATCTGCGGGAACCCCGCGTTCTTTAATCTTGGTCTCAAGGTTTTCCGCCAAACCGAGCCCAACCGCCCCCTGGTGTGCGTGTTCGAGGATATCGACGCGATCATTCGAAAATACGGGGACGACGAACTGCTTTCCATCCTTGACGGGGCGAATCAAGTAGACCGTGTGCTCAATATCGCCACCACAAATTTTCCAGAAAACCTGAACAAAAGAATCATTTCGCGCCCCCGAAGGTTTGACCGCGTATACAAGATCGAAGGCCCGAACGAAAACACTCGGCGTGAATATTTGGCGTCCAAGCTTCCCAAGAGCGAAAAACTTAACCTGTGGGTGAAAAAAACAACCGGGATATCCTTCGCCGGTCTTGCCGAAACCCTTATAAGCGTTCTTTGTTTGGGGAATAGTCTCGACGAAACTGTACGCGTACTTAAAGACTTGGAGAACGGCCACCCCAATTCCCAAGATTTTGGCAATGTGGGATTCGGTAAGGGTGGTGGTGCTGGAACCACGGGGGACATTGAAGGTAACGATAGGGATGATGAGGCGACTCGACGCCCAACTTCTGCCCCGCGTTCCAAATCTTGAGACTAGGTCTTGACTGTTGAGGTTAACTAAGATAAGCTTTCTTTGTAGGCCCCCTTTTGGGGGTCGCATGTTAATCGATTAAACATCCTGACAATCATGTCAAAATATAAAAATGCGGTGATTGGCGCTATCATTGTAGCCCTTGGCTTATGGGTTGCGGTAGCGGTACTCGCCCAGCCCGCTAGGGCCGCAGGGCTGACGTCTGCGCAGACGTCCGCTATTCTCTCCTTGCTCCAGTCTTTTGGAGCGGATGACTCGGTCATAGCAAATGTGCGTGCGGCGCTAACGGGTTCTGCAGCCCCGGCGCCGGTTCTTTCGGTTCTTAAGATAGGTTCTACTGGCCCCGCGGTAACAGCTCTTCAAAAGGAGCTCATTGCCCAAGGATATGATATCCCCGCGATCACGAAGTTTAATGTGGCGTATGGATATTATGGCGCCCAGACCCAGGCCGCGGTAGATGCTCGAGCGAAAGCGATGGCATCTTCGGCGCCGGGGGTCGTCGCGCCCTCACTCTCCGAGGTTAAGGTAAGCGTAGGTACTTCGGCCAATCCCGTTCTTGTGAGCGGTCAGGCGATAGCTAATTTGGGGGACTTTGTATTCTCCAATTCTTCTAACGTCCCGGCAAAGATCACTTCACTTAGCTTCAAGAGAATAGGGGTGTCGAATGACTCGACGCTTTCTTCCGTGTATCTCTACAATGGGAATACGCGTCTCACCGACTCAGCTGGGGTAAGCAATTCTGCATTCAACTTCAATGACCCAAATGGCGTCTTCACGATCCCGGCTGGCGGCACCTACACAGTGTCCGTTCGTGCGGATATAAGTGACAGCACCTCTGGTCAACAGGTTGGAGTGGAACTTTCCTCCGTATCTTCGAATGTTCAGGTTGGCACGGTATTTCCGGTCCGTACGGGATATTCGAATGTCTCGAGCGCGGTTCTCTCTTCAGTGGACTTCTCGGCGACCACTCTTCCCCTCGTTTCCTCCGTGACTCCTCAGTCGGACTACATGGTCTGGCAGAACACGGTGACCGTCGGGAATCGAGCGGTTGCATTGAAGTCTTTTGAGCTTCGGAACATCGGGTCAATCAAAACCACCGCGATAACCAATCTTCGTCTATACGTAGATGGAGTTGTCGTTGGCCGTTCAGTTCTTTCATCCGATAATATCGTTCGTTTCGACCTCTCTGCGAATCCGGCCCGTATGGAAACCGGGTCTCGTGTGGTAAAGGTCATCGGCGATGTCATCGGAGGTTCAGGTGACACATTCCAGTTCTCGCTCCGTCGCGCATCTGATGCGCAGATGGTAGATGTTGACCTTGGTCAGCCGGTGCTTGCGAAAGCAAACGGTTCGACATTCTCGGCCAGAACAGCTACCTCAGCCACTGTGGCGGAGGGCTCCGTGTCCGTTACGAAAGCAAATACATCCCCTTCATCTGATGTCTCTCTCGGCGCCTCGAATGTGAAACTAGCTAGTTTCGAATTCCGCGCATCCGGCGAGGACATCAAAGTTGAAAGTCTTGGCGTCTCGGTGACAACGCCGGGAAGTGCCGGGCTTGATAATGGGAAAGTGTTCTACAACGGCGTCCAAGTCGGATCCACAAAGGATCTTTCTGGGACGACGGTGTTTGAACTCAATTCCTCCATGGTGCTAAAGGCTGGTGCTGTTGGCGTTGTCGAAGTGTATGCGGATACCAAGAAGGCTGACGGCAGTTCGTACGCGAACGGCAATACGGTTTCCGTTTCACTTGCGGCGGGAAGCTCGAATGCTCAGCGAGCATCGTCTTTCACGACGCTCAATGTTCCAGCGTCTTCCGTGAGCGGGAATACGATCGCACTCTCAAGTTCTTCGGCAACCGTGTCGAAGGCATCTGGATACTCCGACCACACATTTGTCGCCGGAGCGCTTGATGCGAAGATCGGTTCATTTGTTATCTTCACTGGACCAACTGAGGGCGTAAGTGTCAACACGCTTACCGTGTCCTTCTCGTCTGGTTCGGATAAGATTACCGATCTTCGTCTTGTGGATGCCAGCGGTGCCCAGATCGGGACAGTGAAGCCCGTGGTGTCGTCATCGAATTCATTTTCGGTGAACATCGCCCTTCCGTCCTCCTCGACAAAGACCATCGACATCCGTGCGAACGTGAAGTCGGCAGCCTCAGGATCTTTCGCCGCAAGTGTTGACGGATCAGGTACCGGAGCGACTACGGGTACATCCATCTCATTCGGCAGCTCGAGCTCTCCGCTTCAAACGATCGTCATAGGAACCAGCGCCCTTTTTGCGGCGGTGAATACTGGTTCAACACCAGACAATGCGATCGTTTTGGCGGGAAGTATGGTGAAAGTTGGCTCGTTCCGCTTCACTGCGCAGTACTCGGATTACACGGTGGAGAAAATCCTCGTGAAACTTCCGAATGGCGCAGCGACATCGGTGTCGTCGATTCTCATCAAGTATGTTGGTCAGAACGGCTCAGCCGTTGAAATTCCGGCGTACCTGAGCTCGTCTGACTCTTCAGCCGTAACGGGGCTTGCGTTCCACATCCCCTCCGGCGAGTCCCGTAATCTTGATGTGTTCGTGAAGACGAATGCTATCCAAAACGATGGCGACTCCGGCAAGGCGATTACCGTCGCGCTTGATGCGTCTTCGGGCTTCCGTGCCGTCGACTCGTCCGGCGTCTCTACGACGACCCTTGCGACGTCTGACCTTTCGTCTTCGGCAGTGGGCGGCAAGGGCACCATGTACGTACGAAAGTCGGTCCCGACTCTCTCTGCGTCTCCACTTGGTAGCTCGACGCTCTTCGCCGGAACGGATAAGACGCTCGCGAAGGTAAGAATCACAGCAGACGCCGCAGGTGAGGTTACCTGGCGCTCGCTCGTTCTTACTGTGAACAAGTCGTCTTCCGTGACACTCGCTGACCTCAAGCTCTATGAGGGATCAGTCGTTATTGCGACGTCGACCTTGGTCGGCAGCGCCATTACGTTCACTTCCTCGACTGAGCAGCAGGTTGGCGTTAATTCTACGGCAACGTACGAGCTTCGTGGGACCGTTGGCGGCCTCACGTCCGGCGCGTACAACTACGTGGACTTCTCGGTGGGCAACCCCTCGACCTCAGCAGTGACGGGAGGGATCTCCGCGATCTCCGGCGCTTCGCTTGTGTGGTCGGATCGATCGTCGGTGGCATCGGTGCACAGCACCGCAACCTTCGATTGGACGAACGATTACCTCGTGAAGGTGCTTCCGCTTAATGTCTCCACGCTCAGCGTGAACCTTTAATCGGATTCCAAGAAGAACAAAAGACCCGCTTAACGGCGGGTTTTTTGTATTACTGCGCATTACTTTACCTTGCTCTGGACAGCTTTCTTGTTATAATGTCTGATGATGTCGCTCGTACGCAATACTCCCGAGAGAGGGCAAACTAGATCATTTGGCTTTCGCGCGTATCATAAGGAGCTAAAAAAACTTGTGCGCATACACGAAGTTAATTTCGACAGCGTGGAAAATATTGCGACTGTTTCCATGCTAGATGAAAGTCTCCCCACCACGGCGTTTAGGGTGCACATGAAAGATTTGGTTCTTCTTGAGGATACTTCGCGCAAAGATAAAAACAATAAATCAATCTATGAGGGAGATCGCGTTCGGGCAAAAGTACAAAACGAATTCGGGTCGTGGGAAATGCTTGAGGGCACCGTACTTTTTGACGAAAATAAGTGGGGATTCGGAGTAGAATTTGAAAGAAAATGGAATGCCGCGTTATCCGGCGCTGTTGACGAAGTGGAAATTATAGGTAATATGTTTGAGAATGGCGAAACATAAAGGATACTTACCGTTCCGCGATAGGAAAGGACAGCTAAAGCTCTTGACCACGGGGGATTTTTTTAAGGAACTTGCGAAAGAGTCGGGCTCCCTTGATGAAGACACGGTTAAGCGCGTTTATAACGGCATGCTTTCTCTTATTTACAAGGAACTTCGCACCCGCGGGGCGGTACGTCTACCCGCTCTGTGCGATGTCTATCTCATTAAGGTTGGACAGAGAGTAATTCATTCATGGCGAATGAAGACCTCACTATACAAACCTGAGCACCACGAGGTACATCTTCGTTTGCTCCATACAGTGAAGAAGTATTTCAAGGCTCTTGAAGAATCAAATCCAGATGCCGTACTTGACCCCGGGGAACGGCTTGAACGATTAGACGTTGACGGAACACTGCGTGAAAAGCGTTTGAAATTAATGGATAAAAAGTTCGGGAGGCCAACGAAATAGTGCATCATTACTATGATAAATTTAGGTCAATGGCCCAGGACCCTTTTTCGATAATTAAAGAAACGCAGCCGCAGATAGAGAACCTTCAGGGAGAGATAAAAAAGTACCAGGAAAAGCTTTCTTCGTCTCCCACCGCATCCTCGTCTAACACGGAGCCTACGTTTCGTGATCTTACCAACGAAGCGCGGGCCTCTGCGCTTCAGACGCAACTGAGGTCGCTTCAAAAGAAGAATCTAACCGCGGCTTGGTATGGATCCGAGACTGGAGAAAGCGGAGTCGCAGAACATGGGGGAGTTCCTGGTATTATTGGCACCGCCCTTAATGTTCTCCAAAGGCCGCTTCAGGGCGTCGTAAAAGGCGTGAAGGCGCTTACGGGAGACACTTCCCCGACTCCCGAGGGGCAAGAATTCACTGATCTTCTCGCCCAACGCGGGGTGAGAGGCCCCCTGGGCTCTGTCCTTGGCTTTACCGCGGATGTGATGCTTGACCCGGTAAATTGGCTAACCGCCGGAACTGCAGCCCTTATTCCTCGTGTTGGGTACGGCCTTTACAGGGGGGCAGCGACAAAGGGACTTGAGGGCGCGGCAAGGGCCGGTACACTCGGTCTCAGTTCGAGCCTTGGGCAGAAGGCATCTTTTCTTGCGAGGCATACTCCCCTTGTTCCCAAAAGTTTTGCGGAGAGTCTTTCCCAGAAGTCTGCCCAGGCTTATGAGAATTATAAAGTGTTAACCGGTGTTGATCCATTAAAATACGTAACTTCAGGAGGAATTGGAAGAGGAACCACTCTTGGTGCCATGGCACCCGGGGTGGGGACCGGTATGACCATTGGGGACCTTACAAAAGGTCTTTTATCCTACATCTCGGGGGGAAGCAGCTTTTATAAGTCCCTCTACTACAGTAGCCGAGACTGGCTTGAAACGCAGAAGTTAATGGATGTTATCTATCGAGCATCAGCAAAAACAGTTGAAGAAGCAAGGCCGGTCTCTGCACTCGGGGCGAAATTAAGCGAGGGCGAAAGTTTGGCCAAAGTTAAACCGAATGTCGATGTACTAAAAAATGTTCCTCCCGGAAGAGAAAAGGATGCTCTCATCGACGAATTAAATAAGATCGCAAGTGATGTTGATGCGATGATTTCCAATCCTAAGGGAGTTTCTTCAGTTAATCCAGAACAAAACACGTTTCGTATTCTCCAAGAAGCTTCTCGTACAGATGAGCTTCGCGTTGCGCTTCAGGGGGCCTATGGAGACCTTGGTTCAGCCGTTGGTCCGACCGGGGTTAAGTGGTACGACGATGCTGTGGCGTGGGGGAATAAATTTAAGATGAAGATCGGTAAGAGCGAGACCGCACCTATCCGAGTATTCATTGATACCTATAACAGTATTATCCAGGGGGCGTTCAAGCCAGCTCATACGATTCTCTCTCCTGTTACTTGGGCGATGAACACGATGTCCGCACTTCCCATGTATATGATGATGGGTGGAGAGAATGCGGCTGGTTTCGTAAAGGATTACATGAAAGCATATGCGGCTTATGCTGGGGTCGACCCGAGGAACATGCTTGTCAGGGCGCTTTTGGGAGAAGCAACAAAGGCAGATGAAGCATGGAAGACCGCCCGCGCGGCAAATGTTCGTCAGTTCATGGAACAGTATCCTGAGACTACACGGAGATCTATTACTCGCTCAAGTTTTTTCTTGGGCCACCATTCCATACAAAAAATGGTGGATGATGCTGTGTCTTCTGGGCTTTACACCAAGACAGATGCTGCAAGTGGAGTCGCCGAAAGAGAACTTCTTGCTGCGCATGAGGAGTTGCGGAACCAAATACGCGCAGGAGATCTTTCCGGTAAACCGAAACAGTCCCTTGTTTCTCGCGCGGCGGCCTTTCTTGGGAAGAAGGTTTATTCTCCGGCTGAAACACAATCTGATATTGTCAAAGCCCTTAAAGAACAGGCTCTTGAGGGAGAAATACAACGCGGAGCCCTAGGGGGCGAGCGCGTTGGTGGGGCTGCGTCCCCCAGAGCTGCGGCGATGGGGACATATGACACAGTTGCCGGACAAACCATACGTGACCAAGGGGTGCCGACAGATTTGCTTGATAGAGTTGATAAATTTATTAAAGCAAAAGCTGACGCGGGAAGTCGCCCCTTCAGCGTATTTCAAAATTTGATGGACACTGCTCGTGCTGGATATGAACACCAAGACCAGGCATTTCGAACGGCTGTAATTACGCAGTTGATGAATCACGGAATTACCGAAGATGGTCTGAAGATTATGTCGAGGACGGTTCCGGTGACTAATCGCGAGACCCAGATACTGAGTGAATATGTTTTAGGGGGCAAGAAAATGTACCGTATGTCTATGGATTATGCTCTTGAGGTAGCCCATGAGGCAGCCATCAATTATGGAGCTATGCCAGCGGCGATACGGATGCTTCGTTCCATGCCATTGGTCGGGGCGCCATTTGCTTCGTTCTCTTACGGAATGGGACTTCGTACTGCGCAAACGTTGGCGTATAACCCATCAATTTTCAATAAAATATCTTTCGGAATGGAGTCATTTCAGGGGCGTAAAACTCCGATAGAAAAAGAGTCCCTTAAGAGTAAATATTATAAGTGGTATAACCAGCCATCCATGTTCCGAGTTCCTGATGCGGTGAACTTTTTCAGCGAGCACCCGCTCTATTGGAATCTTTCTAACATGCTTCCTTACTATTCATTGAACATCTTTCAACCACCGAACCGAACATACAAGGACGTACTCCCCAACACCATTGTGCAATTGCTCGACCGATCACCGGTGATGAAAGACCCGCTTGGACAGATGTTATTTGATAACTTCCTTCTTCCAACACTGCTTTCAAACACTGACCGGCCAACAAGCATGGTTGGTGCCCCACTCTATCCTATAAATGCAACCGCTGCTGATAAAGCTTTCTACGCCGGGAGAGGGCTTGTTGATGCATTCACCCCGGCTGTAGTTGCTCCGGCTGGCCTTGTACTTCCTCCCGATTACGCAAAATATTATCCAGGGTACAGGACTAGACAGATGTCATATGGAAAAGCTGAGAAAAGCGCGATCGGTATTCCCGGGCAAGAGACTGCGGCATCTCGTGCGATCAGAAATATTTTGGCGTACTTTGGTATCCCGATTCAGATTGCCAATACTTCGTACGCCAAATCTCAACTCAAGTCGGAAATGGGTGAGTAGACCTTCTTTGTCAAGTAACGTATACTTTCTTTATGCTCCCTTCACCACAACAAGGATTACCGGAAGTTCCGCTGTCCCCCGAACAGGGGATTCAGGCTGCACCTGTTAATATGAATGCTCCGATGACTCCGGAGCACAAAGCGGAACTTCAGGCATTTTTGTCTAAGGTTAAACAAGAATATTCAAAGTGGCAGAGCATGAAATTTGGCACCCAAAATACTGCAAATGAACAGAGAAAGGACCAACTAAAAACTGTTTTCCAGATACTTCAAGCAAGGGGCGTAGATTTAAATGATCCGAAATCAGTTGCGGAATTTCTTGCGCAGCTTAAACAGACTGCACCGCAGCATTTTGATGCGATTACGAAAGCATTAGATTACCTTCTAGGTACCGACTATGAAACAGAACAACAGACACAAGAATCTCCGGAGATTCAGGTTCCTCCGGTTCTTCCGCAATAATCACCAATAGTATGGATGAAGAAAACGACACTGGGGTGCCGCCAATTTTCCCTGTCCCAGAGATAGGGGACGAGCACCGACCAAAGGGGGACTCCCCTGCGACAAAGAAAAGACAGCGCGGGTATGATCGACAGAAGAAACTTATTAAGGCCCTAGAGAACACGACAGACCCACTTAAGTTGAAGCAGATTATTAGCGCAAAGAGCGTCGCCGATGTTTATCGTACACTTGACAAACTATCTATTCGTCGCGAATTCCATGACGCGCTCACACGCGCTGGCATTACTTTCGAATTTCTTATCGAAGGAATTAAGAGAGAGGCCCTTGGTGGGGACAAATCAGCTGACCGTCTCAAGGCATATGAAATGCTCCTAAAGACCCTCGGACTGGATAAATACGACGATGTTTCTTCTGCCTCGACCTCCTCATGGGAAGAGCGTCTTTTGAAGGCGATTAACGAGCATGAAGGAGTACTTGAAGAAGATGTCCCCTCCTCCGTCCCCGAGACTGATTATTCTGTGGAAATTCCGCAGATCCCCCTCTCGGCGAAAGAAAAGAAAAAGGCAAATGATGAAATGGAGTCATCTTTTTTCAATGAATACCCCAAACCCTGACAAACTAAATGGGAGTAATGATGCGATCCTTTTGGAGAAGATGAAGGATCCAAAGTTTTATTTGGAAAATTTTTGCAAGATAAAAGGCAAAACGCCAGGGGTAATTCCATTTATTCTTAATGAAGCGCAGAAAGATATTTTTAATACCTTACGTAAGGATGGACGAGTGATAATTTTGAAGGCCCGGCAAATTGGCTTTTCGACCGCCATCACAGGATTTTTGTATCACAAGACAATTATGACGCCCGGGATGAACACCGTATTGATCGGATATAACACGGATATGGCAGCGGAACTTCTCGACAAGGTTAAAATGTTTCTGTCGACGACCCCTGAAGAACTTCGTCCGACTGTTCATTATAATTCTAAATATGAAATTTCGTTCCCGAAGCTGAATTCTAAAATTATAGTGCTCCCGTCGTCAGAAAACGTTGGGCGCGGTTATACTATTCATGCGTGCCTTTGCACGGAGTTTGCCATGTGGGAAAAGGCCGAAGAGAAAATGGCCGCTATTGAAAATGCGGTGCCGAAAGACGGTCTCCTCGTTATTGAAAGTACCCCGAGAGGTGTCGGCAATAATTACCACAGGATCTGGATGGCAAAAAATAATGGTTATACAAAGAAGGAATACGGGTGGTGGTGGGCATACGACGAAGAGGAGATAGAACAGATCAAGAGACGAATGAACGATCCACGGAGATTCGCTCAGGAGTATTCACTGGAGTTCCTTTCCTCCGGTAGAAACGTGTTTGATCCCGAGTTGATCAAAAGTTTGATTGGCGACATATGGGATATGGATACAAAACATGTCTCTGATGGAGAAGAGCATATTGTTCATGAGTGGAATGGTCTTACGATATATAAAAAACCAGTCCCCGGGAAGATTTATGTTGCTGGTGCCGATGTTTCTGAGGGGGTTACCGGGGGAGACCATTCCTCGGCGACATTTTTTGAGCGTGAAACCGGTGAAGAAGTTGCCCATTGGCACGGACTTACCCCGCCGGATAAATTTGGAGAGAAATTAAACACGTGGGGAAGATATTTTAATAATGCACTGATGGTTGTTGAGATAAACAACCATGGATTGACCACGGTGACGATTCTTAAACAACTTCTTTATCCAACACTATATTTTCGTCCTGCCAGGTTTGACACAATTCCTTCTACGTGGTCCGACAGATTGGGATGGAGGACTACAAAAGTTACACGTCCTCTCATGATTGATGATTTAAACCAGGCTCTGCGCGAAAGATCCATCAAGATTCACACAAGATATCTCTTGGATGAAATGCAAACATTCGTTTACGACTCCGGGAACAATATGAGGCCCCAAGAAGGGTATCACGACGATGCTATTTTCTCTGCGGCCATAGGGTTCCAAGGATTTAAGGTGCTTTTCTCCGGAAAACTGGACCAAGTGGACTATATTGACCATTTACCATCCAGTTCGTCGTACTAATATAGTATTAGCATCATAAAACGAGCATGACACGCCTTATTTCCACCTATTCTCCACAAAATTACGGACAAAGGGAGGTAGATTTGATGAATTCCTTCCATCTTCAGCGCCAGGATGCGTACGAGTACTTCTATAATGTCCTTCGTCCTCGTTATGAGCGTTATTATAAGCTTTTCGTTGCCTATTCTGGTGATCGCAAGCGAGAGATCAAGAGTTGGCAGGCAAATGTCTTCGTCCCCTATGTTCAGGCGGTGGTTGAGACAATGATGCCACGTATTCTTGATGCCAGGCCGGACTTCACCGTTATCGGCCGCACAGCGGAGGACAACATGAAGGCGGAGAAGCAGCAGCAAATGTGCAACTATCTTTGGGAAATTTCGGGGATGGATACTGTTACTGAAGATGTCGTCCGGTCTTCTCTAATTTATGGGACAGGTTTTATGCAGGTTTCTTGGAAAAAAGATGTTCGGAAACTTAAGTTTCTTAAGACAAAAGATATCGGGAACAAGAAATACAAATGGCAAGAAGAAGAAAAAACGTTTTATGACGCTCCGATCTGCGAATGGGTTGATAATTTTTCTTTATGGTATGACTGGCATAATACTGAACGTAAATTAAAGAATTATTGGTTTAAACGCCTTGTTCTTTCCGAGAATGAAATTCGAAGGCGTTATCCGATGGCTGATCCAGTCCGCCTTGAACTTGCCCTCTCTTCGGCGGGCGGTGACCTTACGGATTACGCAGCAATTCGCCAGCTTGTCAAAAGTTCGCACGAACGCATTACCAAGAGCGCTGACCGGAATATTTCTATCTCTTATTCTGGTGCGTACTACAACACGGCGCGGTATCAGCAGGTGGATTCAAAACTTAAAATGTATGAAGTGTTTGAGTGGACGCGTCCGTATGAGGATGCTTTTGCAGTGATGGTTGGGGGCTCAAGTGTTCCTATTCTTCGAAATGGGATGATGCCTATCCCGTTTGACTTCAAGGAAGCGCCGTTTATCGAAGTTCCTTATCTCAAAATTCCTGGCGAATTCGAAGGATACGGGATCGCGGCGATACTTGAAAGTCCCCAAATTCTTCTTAACACAATAAAGAACCAGCGCCTCGACGCCGCAACGCTCTCCATCCATAAGATGTGGATAGTAAATCCGCTAGCAAACATCAATAAGGATGAGTTGGTGACGCGGCCTTTCGGTATAATTTATTCGATCGACCCGCAGGGGGTTCGCGAAGTGCAGTTTTCCGACATCAAAGCATCGGCGTACAAAGAAGAAGATCTTCTTAAGTCGGACATGCAGCATGCATCCGGCGTGGATGACGCCTCAATGGGAATCCAAAGTGGATCGAGCGCCACAGAAATACGCCATCTCCGAGAATCTACTCTTGAGCGCGTTAGGCTTTTCATCAATCACCTCGGCACCGCGTATGCTGATGTTCTTAGATACTGGATGGATATGGAGCGGCAGCTTTTCACGAAGAAGATGACGATCCGGGTTACTGGGGATAATGGGGAAGTAACCTATCCTCTTATTGAAAAGGACGATCTGCAGGGCTTCTTCGACTACCGCGCCTCCGTACTTCCGTCTATTGCGGGTCAGCAAGATGTTCAGAAGAAGCAGGATATGGATCTTTTCCAGCTGCTTATTACCCTTCCCTTCATAGACCAAAGAAAACTTACTGCGAAAGTTCTTGGGGACTGGGGTTGGAGCCTCGACACTATCGCACAAAGCTCGGACCAACAGGGTACGCAAGGGATGCAGGGGATGCCTGGTATGCCAGGGATGGTCCCTGGACAGCCAGGGATGCCGCAGGACATGGGAGCCATGGCTGCGATGGGTATGGCTGGCGGTATGCCCCCCCAAGGCCAACCGGCGCCGCAGACTACGGCGATCTCTCCCGCGGTCATACAACGAGCTCTAGCCATGATGAGAAGGCCCGGAGAAGAGGAGGAAGCGCAGGGATCAGCTTTCGGGCAGGCCGGGATTCCCATCAATCTCCTTCAGGGCGGGATACCTCCTACCGTACGTGGTGCAGCTGGTGGACCCGGTAATATAAGAGGACATAATAGAGGAGGGAAAGTAAATACAAATATCCCCACCAATGCAAAACATAACGCCAACCCCGAAAGTGCACTGCAGAATCGCGCGCTTAATATTCAACGTTAGAGTCTAGTAAACTATTTATATGGCAAGCCACGACCCGGACAAAGAAATGTTTGACGCGGTAAAGGAGGGGATTAAGAATCTCAGCGACATTCTTTCGACGTGGCAACAGAAAGAGTCTGCCCTTCATTCAATGGCAGAAGCAAACGCGAAGAGTTCTGGAGCAACACCGGAAGATATGGATGCGCATGTATACATGCATAAAAAAATGCTTAAGAAGGCTATGGCCGACCATGCAAAAATGATGGAACAAGGGGGGCAGGGGACGCAGGGAGTACAGGGAGGACAGACGGGGGGACAGGGTGGTCCCGGAATGGCCCCCTTGACACAGCAGGTGCGTTACTAGATAATAGGAGAATGGCAAAGAAAAAAATAGAAAAAGCAGAGGAGGTTAAGGGCGCCAAGCAAGACCCGGGGCAGACACAAAGAGCCGCGGCTCAGGCCGTGCAGTCGTACTTTACGAAAGAAGTTAACGATGCTGTGGGTGAAATGGCAGACGACGTTATGTGGGCGAAACTTCGTCAGCTTGAGACGTCCGAGTATTGGATAGCGGTTCTTAGGTACAACAATCTGAGGCTCTTGAATGCTCAGTCGGCGCTTAACACGATGGATCCGGTTCAGAATCCATCGGCAATTAGTCGCCAACAGGGCGCCATGATGGGGCTCGTTGACCTTCAAAATTCCATTATCATTATGGTTGAGGCCGAAAAAGAAGCCGAAAAGGAGGCCCAAGAGATTGCTGAGACGTTCTAACGGACTTTGCTAAATTGTGTGAATGGCAGGCACACTTTTTGGCAAGCCGGTTGGACAGGTTATTAAGCGGCCAGGGGCTCTTACCGCGAAGGCTAAGCGCGCCGGAAAGTCTATCACTGAGTACTGCGCGATGGGTGGGCATGATCTTCGTACCAAAAAGCAATGCTCTCTGGCCAAGACGATGCGTTCTTGGCATAAGTAGGTATGGGGAATAGTTACGGGCCGATCACCACAACTGACTCGCAGAAGAGTGGGCGCCTCGTCGTTGACGCGGGGCTTAAGAGTAAGAAGAAGAAATCTCTTCTAGCTCGAGTCAAATCTGTTAAACCTATTAAAAGTTATGGCAAGTAACCGAGAAAAAAAGAACAGTATTAAGATGGCGATTGGCGCGATTAAACTGCAGGACGCAGGACATCGGCCGACGCAAATTAAGGAACCTGCTACTATAGATAGTGAGGATAAAATTTATTATCCGTCAATTCATTTATCTACCAAAGATGTCCCCTCTCTCGAAGGTTATGAAGCGGGTGATTACGTTACGCTCGTTATTTACGGGTGTATTAAGTCGCATTCTGTTGATGAAAATGACAGGGGGAAAAATGAGGAAGACTTCGGGATCGACCTCGAAAAGATCGGGGTCGTCTCGAAAAAGAAAAAGGGCGGTTCGGATTATTAAGTAAAAGTTTTATTATGGCAACAAAGAAGGAATCACGAAAGGGGGCATTGAAGGCCATGCTTGCGAAGCGTTTCGGCGGACCGAAACCGGCAGGCAAGATGCCGATGATGCCTGAGAAGAAATAACTTATGGCGCTGTCTCCAGTATTCTCGACTGGAGGATTACCCAGGTCACCGACCAGGGGGCCCGGGACGTCCGTGAGTTCCGTGCTTAGAACAACATTTCCTTCCCTGAAGAAGGCGGGGGCGTCTTCGAAGATGAAACTTTCTAATGTTAAGATTCCCAAAGTATCCTCCAAAAAATCTTCTTTTAAACTGTCTTCCAAGACGCGTTCGGGAACCGCAGTAAAAGTTTCCAAGGCGGGCACGAAAGGTGCAAAATTTTCTTCTCTTTCTTCTGCGCTCAAGTCAATTCTAAGCAGGGCGAAGAAGGTGCGCGGAATGGCTGCGCCTTCTCTTGCTAGGCCCCCTGCTGGGATTCCATCTCCAGCTTTCTTTGGGAAACCCAATGCTGGCCCCAGGGGTTTTGGACCCTAGTGTCCAAGAGGGGGTTCTTTTTCAGTACTCAGTTATTATTTGTCAAGAGGAGGAATCTTCCTCTTTATGAATAAATTATAAGCAGGATAAAAGATTGCGCGCAGCATCTTATCCCTTACCAATAATGAATTAATTATATGGCAGACCAACTAGGTCAAGGAGCTCCGGAAACCGGGCAGGCTCCCGCAAGCGAGACAACAAGGCTCGCCGAACTCGAAAAGTTTTTTGAGGGTATTACACCTGTTCTTGAGAAATTGAATGCAAGTCCAGATCTTGTTCAGGCTATTCTTGCCGACAAGATTAATGACGACTTCGCTAAGTCTGCCCTAAAGGGTGAACTTACGGTTAAGGAGGCCGAAGTCGCAACCACAGCTGTAAAGCAGGTGGAAAAAGAAATCGGTACTCCGGCATTTAACGCAGCTTCTCCCGATGAGTTGAATAAACTTCTAGAGGGAAAGATCGCGGCCCTTGAGAACAAACTGAACGAGAAGGACGAAATGAAAGCTTTCGAACAACAAACGAATCAATTCATTTCATCAACCCCAGATTTCGAAAAGTATTCCGAACAAATTTCGAAATGGCTTGACGACCACGACGTAACGGACATTCGCGTTGCATATTACGCCGTGAAAGGGGAACTTTCGGAAAAAGAGGCCAAAGAGGCAGCTGATGCGGTTGCAGCAGAGAATGCTAAGAACGTCATGCTTAATGCAGGCGGAGGAGGTATCTCAGCGAATACCATCGTTAATGGCCAGCCGCTTATTGACTCTCTTATCGCCAGTCGGGCGAATCCGAATCGGTTCTAACGAACCAGACACGAGTTCATTGACAACTTAATAGTTAAATTATTAGTAACGTTATTAGTTAACGTTCGTTAAAAGTTATGGCAACATTTCCTTTTTACAACGAACCAACACACGACCAAGGAGTCATTACGAATGCTTCCGGTAACGCGGCCCGTTCCACCACTGTATCCAGTGCGGAAGGACGCCTCGTTGTCGATGCAGTCGATAAGGTTTTCTTGCTCGAGCCTAACAAACATCCGCTCGTGAGCTTGCTTACGAATGTAGGAAAAGTTTGGGACGGCAAATCTTGGGTGGGTGCGGGGATCTCAAAAGCTCCCACGTACAATCCTGAGTTCAAATGGTTCGAAGACAAATACGGCGGCCGGTTCGCCTCCGTAGTAGCGGCCTACAACAGCACGGACAACCCGGTGACAATCACCGTGTCCGTAGTTGGAGCAGGCACAAGTTCTGCCTACATCTTTACAGTAGGTGACACCATTCGTAACGCTCGTACCGGTGAAAACATGATCGTGGCAACAGTTGCCTCGGGCACTACTATCACCGCGACTCGTTCGATTGGCGCCGCAGTCGCGGCGGCTGGTGTTGTTGGTGACTCCCTCTTCCTCATTGGTAATGCCTCTGAGGAAAATGCAGGAGCTCGCAACGTGAACACCACCCGTTCGGCCTCAAATTCAAATTACACACAAATCTTCCGCACAACGATAGCTCTCTCCAACACGGAGAAGGAGGTGAAGTTGTACGGGGGTCCTGATATGCCCTATCAGCGTGCGAAAAAGGGTACAGAACACGCTCTCGACATCGAGAGAACGATGTGGTGGGGCCAGTATGGCTCCGATACGGGAGGCACGCAGGGACAGTCCCGCCGCTTCACCGGAGGAGTCAACGAATTCATCACTGGTGGCAATTCATACGTCCAGAACCAGAACGGTCCTTTGACCGCCCCTGACTTCAACACCTTCCTTCGCGAAGGCTTCACGTATGGGAACAACGAGAAGATGCTTTTCGCATCCGGCCTCGTTCTTCAGGCCATCAATGAGATGGTTCGTGGTCAAATCCGCGTTAAACCGACAGAGAAGACGTACGGTCTTTCGATCTCCGAGTGGCACACGCCGTTCGGGATGATCAACATCGTGCACAATCCTCTCTTCATTGACGCGTTTGCTGGTCACGCCTATCTTCTGGACATGGAGTGCTTCCGTTACCGTTACATGGCCAATCGAGATACAACTCTGCGCTTGAACATTCAGGCGCCGGATCTCGACGGTCAAGTGGACGAGTATCTTACGGAATGCGGACTCGAGCGCAAGCAGGCTCCGCGTCACGCACTTCTGCTCGGCGTCACTTCCTAAATAAAATAGATTGTCCTTCGTGTCTATGGGACTTTAAATCATAGGCATCCGGTTCCAAAGTTGGGGTCGGAGTAGGGGGCGATGCAAGTACCTCCTATTCTGGCCCTAACGAGAGTTCCGGTCCGACAAACCACGGGTTATTGGCTTATTAGTTAACATTAAAAATTATGGCTTCATTTGAAGGCACATATACGCGATATCTGCTTCGCACGGGCGACGTACAACAGGCGAGATCGGACACTCCGGTGGCCATTCGTCTTCGCTACGTCGGTACGGGTACAGTAACGTCTGTCACAACGACTACGGCGACAAACATCGTCATGATTACGTCTGACGGCGGAACTGATACGTATGCATTCGCAACGTACGACACGGTTGCAAAGCTTATCGGCGCGATCAACGCAGATGCGGTTTTCCAAGCGAAAGTTTTGGACGGCCTCAACACTGATGCGACCGCTAGCCGGTTTGTCACTGGCGCGATCACCTCGGGCACCGACTCCAACGGAGTCGTGGTCTGGGATGTTCTTGCCGACACCTCGGCCGCGAAAGAACTTACTGTCTGCCTCACGGGCAACCGCGACTGGGACACGAATTGGTTCAACGCGGAAAAGGTGGGCAGTCACCGCGCGGTTCTTCAGGAGATTAAGTACAACGTCACCCTTGGTGGCGCCGGTGCAAACCTCGTTCGGATTTACATCCGTCGGGGAACTCCTGGGAACACGGAGACGCAGATCTTCGGCGATCTTTCTGTCAGCGCGAGCGCGACAACGATTAGTTGGGCCTCCGGCCAAGGATTCATTTCCGGGAAGGATGGCGACGAAATCATTTGTCGTATTCAAGACGGCACCTCGATCACTGATGCGGCAGCTAACTACTTCCGCGCGTCTGGTTACCTCGAGTAATCGACTCAGGTATCTTGGTTTGAAGGGGACGGGATCTTCGGATCCTTTCCCTTCTCAAGCTCGGATTAATTAACAAGAGCTTGGTAATGAATAACCACTATGAAGTTTATTTCTCGCAGTTCAAATTATATGCTCGTGCTAAAGCCGGGAATCCAGGGTAATAATTTGACCGGACAACCGTCGGTCCCTGGACTTTATATACGATTCCGTGATGGTATCGCAGAGGTAAAAGATGAGGAAATAGTTAACCTCATCAAAAATAGCGAAGGCTATCGAAACGGCGATTTCGTTGCCGTTGGTGATAACGGGGAAGATCCGTTTTCAGACGCCCGCACCCAAATCGAACCTACGCATGTTTTGACCGACCTTAAATACGGCCATGCGGAAAAAAAGAGGGTGAGCGACGTACCAGTCAAGATTCCAGCACCCCTTAAGAAGCTTATCCAAGCTGAGGCCAAAAAGATGGCGCTCGAGATGCTTAAGGAGATGCGGTCTACAGACACGGTGGCAAAAGTTGTCGCGGCTGAGGCTGGAGAGGACGAATAGTCGCATCTAAATTTCATTATTTTACAAACGCACTCTCCATGGTGCAGACTTTAGTATTGTGTAGTTATTAACCGGCTTCAAACGCATGGAAACAATCCCGCACAATTTCTATTATGACCCGATGCGCCAGGGTGATGGACGCAATGTTTGGAGTTGGTATACGGGTGACCCCTTTCAGAGTGGAGGCTATTTAGCGCTTCTTAACGGAAGCGGGATAATGTATTACGACTGCGGGAAGGGGTCGCTTTCCATGACTCTCAGTGTCCCGACAGACGCGACGGTAATGGATCGACAGTGGGGTTTTAAGGCCGGAGATGACTATGTCCTTTTTGATGTAAGCGGGGGGACGTTTCAGGCCAAGGCAGCCTCTACAAGGAGCTCGCAGACCTCTTCCCAAGCAATCACCTGGGACAGCGCGTGGACCGGGGCAGATACCACATTCATGATCCGCTGGGAGGCTGGCATCGCGACGTTTTATGTAAACGGGGTAAAGAGGGCCCAACTCTCAGATGCCTCTATTCCTTATGGTCCGCTTAGTCCATATATCTTTACCGACGGGAATGATTTATTTTATATTAAAAGTGTCGTTGGGCAGGGTATCCATACTCTCGAGCTTAATCCAGTTGCAACCGCAGCCGATGCCCTGGAGCCGATGGGGAATGTGGGTGATGCCCTTACAGTCACCGAATCTGTCACCAGACTTGTTTTGTCATTTGTTAATGTGTCGGAGACCCCGTCCCTTACTGAGTCAGTTACACTTCTGACCTCCTCATTCATTAGCGTTGTCGACACCAATACGATCACCGAGGATGTCACGTCAGTGACCACTATCGCAGGGCTCGACATTTCTGATTCCCTGACGATAACTGAGAGCGTAACCATCACGAGAACTGGCCCGAATGATCTCACCATATCAGTTAATGACACCCTGACGAATACGGAAAGCGTCACTGCGCAGCAATTTGACGCAATTATCTCAGTCTCAGAGGCCCTTACCGTCACTGACGTTGTCACCGATACTCAGTTCGCATAATGACATATGGAACCAAACAACCATTCGATGAGCGATCATGACCTTCTCATAGAACTGCGCACAGAGATGCGTGCGGTGCGGAACGATCTGAGGGAGATGAAGGATAACACATCGAGGCGCGTTGATTTTTTGGAGTCTCAAAAAGAAGATAAGACCGAAGTTCAGCGTCTCTTAAAGGAGGCAAACAAGATTCATGATGACCACGAAGCTCGTCTCCGCGATCTGGAGGACGAGCAAAACAACTTTAGGGGCAAGTATATCGTCATCTCTGCCCTCTCGGTTATGGTTGTTTCTGCCGTCATTTCCTGGTTGGTGAATCAAGTGCTTTTGTAGTATGCAGGAATATAAGTTTCAGTCCGGCGCCCTTGTAGACGTACGTTCTGAGGCCGCGAAGACCAAAGACCATCGTTTTGAAGAGGTGGTTGCCTCGATTGCTCCTGTAAATTGGGTGAAAAAGACTCCTGAACAGATACGAAAATTTCCAATATTTAACCAAAATGGCTCTGGTTCCTGCGTTGCGCAGACCGGACGTAAGATGCTCGGGGTATACTCCTGGCTGAAGACAGACGTCTTTCTGAAGCTTTCTGCCGCGCATATATATAAGCGAAGGTCCAATAAGCCGCAGGCCGGTATGGGCGGAGATGACGTATTCAAAATTATGCAACAAGGAACGACTCTTGAACTATTTGCTCCCGATGACCAGCTTACTGATGAACAAATGGATTCAGCAAATGTAAATGAGTTCGAGGAGGGCATTGGGAAATGCTTCAGTATAGGAAACTATCTCACGGTGACTCCCGGAGACATCGAGACGGTAGCCTCTATTATCCAACAAACTGGTAAGGCGGTGATGGTGTGGTTCTACTTTACTGGAGATGAGTGGACTGCCCGCCCGTCAGTGAAAAATCCAAACCTCGACCGTTACGCACTGGCGACAGGACGACACTCGGTTGCTGCCGTTGACTTCACACTAACCGATGACGGAAAGAAAGCTTTGATCATAGATGACTCCTGGGGACCAACCGCGGGAAACGGAGCCGGACAAAGAACAGTTGACGAAGATTTCTACAAGTCTCGAAACTTTTATGTCGGACATTTTATGAACTATAAGTTTGAGGACCAAACGCAGCCGGGCCCGACACCTGCGCCAAAGCCCAAATATACGTTCACCAAAGTCCTTTTGTTTGGGATGACCGATCCTGATGTGAAGGCGCTTCAGGATATTTTGAGATATGAGGGGCTCTTCCCCGTAAACACCGACTCAAGCGCGTACTATGGTGCAATTACAGCTACGGGGGTTCTTGCGTGGCAAAAGAAGCATAATGTGGCTCCCGCAGAAGAGCTTGACCCTCTCGCTGGTCGAAGGGTCGGGCAAAAAACAATTACAAGCTTAAACCAGTTGTATGGATAATGTAAAGACATGGACAATCGCGCAGACCGGCTCGGCGCTTCTTGGCGCGGGCCTCATTAAGCTGGACGACCTCCAGGTTGGGCTTCTCCTTATCGGTGTCGGCGTCGTGCTCCAGGTGCTTGTCGCCGTGCTGAATAAATTCGACATCCCCGTATCTGCTTCTCGGCCCGGTTAAGTGACTGAGTGACTTAGATAAGATTAATTTAGCTCATCACACCGCAAGTCGGTCGACAGCACCGTGATGAGATAGTGTTAACACTAATTAATTCAATTATGGCAAAGAAAACTTCTTCTTCTGATGGCGTAGCGTTGCGCGGCTTCTTCCGTGTCCAGGTTACTGGCGACGGTAGGGTAGTCGGCGACTCAGGCTGGCAGGAGAACACGGTAACGAACCTGGGTATAAACCAGTACCTCGTTAACTGGCTTCTTGGCGACACCGGCAGCGGTAAGAGCGTCACTCACATGGCGCTTGGCACCGGAGGCACAGCGGCTGCAGCTGATACTTCACTCTCGGGTGAGGTCGGCGACACGTCTGCTGGCCGCGCTGCGGTTTCTACCTCGGTTGTGTCTTCGAAGACGGCTCAGTTCACAGCTGCTTTCAACAGCGCGAACTCGTTCATCACGGCTTCAAAGAACATCTCGAATGTTGGACTCTTCAACACTTCGACAACCCAGGCGGGCACCATGTTCGCAGGCAATACGTTTGCTTCGAGCAGCGTTGCGACAAACCAGTCCGTCCAGGTTACGTATCAAATAAGAATATCATAGTAACCAGATTTGTCAAGTACCGAATGGGTCTTGACAAAAAAGGTTGGTGGGTATACACTCTACTTAACGGTAGGGTGTTTACTTTAATTCCACTCGCCGTAATAAATATGAATTCACCGATATATAATCATCCCAACGTCGCGTTATATGGCGACAAGGGATATAAATATGAGCAGCTTCAATCGAAGGAGTGGCTCGAAGAACAATTGAAGGTTAAGTCTATGCGCCAAATAGCCGAAGAGGTCGGATGTAAATATTCTGGCGTTAACTTTGCTGTAAGGCGATTAGGCATAGACCTTAAGAAAATCCGTGGTGGACTAACCCCACGAAAGAACAGCGCGATTGTAGTTGTAAAAGAACCTGCGATACACCCTCTATACAAGTCAAAAAATGTTTCACTTGATAGACTAAGGGAGCTATATGTCGTGCATAAGCTCCCTGCATACAAGGTTGCAAAAATGCTCGGAATGACTGAAAAAACCTTAAGGGCTGCACTTGCTTATCATGGAATTGAGCGTCGTCTTCGTACGAAATATTCCAACGCGGAACTAAGAGACCCCGAGTGGCTTAAAAAACACTATGTTGATGACAAAAGATCTATAAGTGAAATTGCACGTTACCTTAATGTAGGTAACGGAGCAGTGGCAAACGCCCTTTCTGCTGGGAAGATAATTCTTCGCGACTCAAGAGAAAGTGCCATTCTTAGAGATCAAAACAGGCGCGGCCCCCTGCATCCTGCTTGGAGAGGGGGGAAAAGGCACACAACAAACGGATATGTCATGATTCGTAATACTAACCATCCGTATGCCACCTCTGATGGTTATATTATGGAACACCGACTAGTAATGGAAGAGGTCCTTGGCAGATATCTCGAGCTAGATGAAATCGTTCACCACAAAAATGGGGACCGTAAGGACAATCGTCCAGAAAATCTTCAGGTAACAACGAAACTGCAGCACTACAAAGAACACTTCGACGCAGTCAAGAAAGTTGACTCGCTCGAAGAAAAGCTGGCGCGTTACGAGAAACTTCATGGGCCGCTTCCTGAATAAAGTGTTATATAAAATCCCCTCTTGACAGGGGATTTTATTGTGTATATGATCACCACATACCAATAACGTTCGCACATGAAAAAAGCCGTCAAGCCTAGCCCTAAGAGAAAAAGCATAAAGCAAATTCTAAAAGAAAATGCCATCGTTAAGCTTGATCTGGCCTGCGGTCAAAATAAACAGGCTGGTTTCGTAGGAATGGACGTCTTCCCCTACCCTGGAGTAGACATCGTTCACAACGCTCTCAAATTTCCCTGGCCCCTACCTGACGAGAGTGTAGACATGATCGTGGCGTCTCATTTTCTTGAGCACGTGCCTTCGACTGGGGTGGACCCACATCTTACGGGGGTCATTGACCTTCTTATCTCCAAGAAACTTCTTACGGCCAAGGAAGTTAAGGATGCCGTAGGAGAACATAAGATATTCAGCAACTTCATTCGTCTTTTGGACGAGTGTTGGCGCGTGTTGAAGGTAGGTGGGCAGATGGCCTTCGTTGCTCCCTATTACACATCCATAGGGTTTGCCCAGGACCCCACGCATACAAAGATGATATGTGAGGCCACCCTGGTCTACTTCGATCCAGAGGAGCATAATGGGCTGTTTTGGAACTTCTACAAGCCAAAGCCTTGGAAGATGGAGATGCAAACGTTCCAGGGAAATGGAAATTTGGAGGCCATTATTAGTAAGCGAGATATTAAGCCCTATGAGAAAAGGATCAAAGACCACCTCGATGCATAAGCGTAAGAAGAAAGAGCCGAAGAAACCGGTGCTCGGCTCGGCCGTTCCTCTTTCCATGGTAATGAACGGGAAATTAAATTTCGCCATTCCCCGCTTTGACCGCAACAAGGAGAGGAACGCGGTTCAGAAGCGCCTTCTTATCTTCACCCCCACGATGGGCAATGTGCGCATGGAATGGGTACAGGCAAGATATGCCCAGATGATACCGACGAACTGGTCATTTGCGGACATGCTTCAATTCCTTTCTTCACAGATTCCAATGGAGTACCAACTTGCTGACGCCCAGAATCTTCTTGCCAAGAAGGTTGTAGAAGACGGGTATGAGTGGGTTATCTTTATCGAAGATGATAACGTCATCCCCCCGGACGCGTTCATTCGTATGAATGAATATATGAACGAGGGAACGATCCCCATGGTTTCCGGGCTTTACTTCCTTAAGTCTACGTTCGCCGAACCGCTTCTGTACCGCGGAAGAGGAAATTCACACTTCCGTAACTGGAAATTGGGGGATCGTGTATGGGTGGACGGGTGCCCGATGGGGTTCCTTCTTGTTCATGGCTCGCTTATTCGAGCGGCCTGGGAAGAGTCTGAAGAGTATGTGGTTATGGGTGAAAAAGTACGGAGGGTGTTTGAGCAACCGAATCGAATGTGGTACGACGAGGTGTCTGGAGGCATAGTCGCGAAAGGTGGCACCACCGACCTCCAGTGGTGTAGTCGCCTCATGGAAGACGGGCTGCTCGCAAAGGCGGGGTGGCCGAAGTTTCAGAAGATGAAATACCCATTTCTTGTGGATACGAGGATCTTCGTTAAGCATATTGATCGCAATACTGGCGTTCAGTGGCCGGTTGCCGTACCCGCAAGGTATATACCTGACAGCAAAGATTATAAGGGGAAAGAAGTAACTGGCTGAAGTTGGGGCCTGACCGTAAAACCAGGAACGTCCGGCGGTGGGCGTTTCTTTATATTTTGCTTTAAATTCCTCTAAATTCCTCTCCTTAACTGAGATAACATGTGGTGATGGGGATATTCTCACCAACAAATTCCGCCCCGAAGGTGCGGGGTCTTTTCTAATTTATGGCAACAACTTGGAACTCAGCAGATAAAAGCACACACATTACTCTCTCCGCCGGGGACCTTGGCGCTACAGGAGATGGGAATAAAGGTGTTGGTTGGTTCGGTGTTCGTGCGACAACAAACAAATCAAGTGGCAAGTGGTATATAGAAATTACAGCAACAACAATTGACACTGTTCCTCCCGCTAAGTTGTGGTTCGGAGGTCTTACTACAGGAGCGACGAATCTTGAAGCGGCCGCAAACCCGCAACCCGCAACAGGATGGACTTGGTATGCAGAGGACGGGCATATCTACAATAGTTCTGACCTTGGACTTGCCGCCACTCTTGCCGCAGGGGACATCGTCGGGATTGCCTACGATGCAGACGCCAACACCATAGACTTCTATAAAAATGGTGGCTCGTCTCTACTTCAAGCGACCAGCGTAACTGATGGAATGTATCCAACTTGTTTCTTTCAAGGAGCTAGTGTCGCCACACTCAACCCAAATCCATCATCTCCTCCATCGGGATTTACTGCGTGGGACGCAACCACCATAAATGTTTCTGACTCCCCGTCCCTTACTGAGAACGTTAGTATTACTCAGATTTACAATATTTCAGTTAATGATGCGCTGTCCGTCACAGAGAGCGTCACGACGTCTCTTCAGTCCTTCGTATCCGTCAATGACACCCTGACGAACACAGAATCCGTTTCTTCGGCCGGAACTGAATTCGTTAATGTATTTGATACCCTATCGATCGCTGAAAATACTGGGGTAGAATTTTTCTTCCCAACATCAGTATTCGACACGACGACAATAACCGAATCTGTTACCGTTCATGCCATTTCGGGTGTTTCCGTCGTCGATACGGTATCGTTGTCTGAACAGGTAACAACAGCGGGAGTAATTGACCCCGGGGTCGTTGTAGACACGATTACTGTCGTTGAGGTTGTTACGACAGCGGGCACATGCTTTGCGTCGGTGTTTGATACCCCCACCGCTTCGGAGAGTGTAACCATTAATCTAGTTCTTTTGCCAAATGTGAGCGACGCCATTTCCGTAAGCGAAGATATAAGTGGGAGAACTTCCGTCGATATGTCTGTATCCGACTCCCTCACAATTACTGAAAATGTCGAAACAAATACCCTCCGTTTCGGTCCCATGGATATAAACAAATTCCCTCGCGGCGTGGGAATTAGCGGCTCTGGCATTATAAGTAGACCGGTTTTGGGATATAGCATCTAACTATGGCAATTACTCTCTCAGCAGACAACAGGTCTCTCACTATGGGGGGAGATTTCTCTTACCTTTCGAACAATCATGTCTCTGGAGTATCTACCCTTACGGTTGTCAACGCAAATAGCTTCTCAGTAAACGATTTCATTATTGTTGGGCTCTTTGGCAATCCGTCGGCTGAATTATTTAGAATTTTGTCTCTTAATACGACGGCAAGAACAATAACGATCGGAACGACAGCTGGCGTCGCTACAGCCACCAAATTTCCTCATTCCGAAAGCTCCCGCGTGACCGTTATTCAATTCGATCATGTCGAATTCTACTGGACGGCTCTTTTGGGGACCATCGCCGATGAAACTCCTACGCCAAATATTAATACCCCACTCTCTGGATCAGTTGCTATAGATCCCGCATCTTGGTATACAACGTACGATGACACCGGGCACACAACAGGCTTCGGTTGGTTTGTATTTCACAACTCAATAACCAGCGAATCCTCCCAGTGGTCAAATGCGATACCATACGCAGGTTTCGCAACCAATAGCGTACAGTTCATCTTTAATGATTTCCTAAGCCTCCTCAATAATAAAGAACTCAAGTTGGTCACCAACCAGGATATGTTTTCCTGGATTAATGAGGGGAATTCGCTTATAAGAAATAAACTAAATCTTTCCAATCCCGAATATACCGTAAGCACGCCCCAAACGATAACCCTCGTATCAGGAACGGCGGAGTACCAACTTGCTTCCGACTTCGGGGATCTCGTCCAAATTGTAGATTCAACCAGCGAAACCGCTCCGGCGGAATTCATGTCCATTAAAGACGCTATGAGCTACACGGGAAGCATTACGCATTATTATGTCCGCGGAAGATATATTGGGTTTGTTCCTACTCCAGATGCCTCGACCCTACTGGCATCTCCGACGTATTCTTATAGATATCGCTCCAAAGGATCACGTTTCACAGACCTGGATGATTTGGTCGACCTGCCGGATAATGGGGCATATGTGCTGAAGGATTGGATGATGTACAGGGCCTGCCTCAAATTTCAGAATCCGAATGTGCAGGTGTACTACAAAGCATTTAACGACGGTCTTAACCAGATGATCGTGTCTTCGATTAGTCGCGATGCTAATCTGGATTCTTGGGGTATTGCGGCGCATGCTAACGCTTAACCTATGGCTAACGAAGCCGGGAAAAATGAACGCCGATTGCCGATAACATTCTGGGACGGAACCAACGCCGCAGTTGATAAAGCAATCGCCAGGCCGCAGGAACTTCTTCATACGGAAAATGCCCGTTCGAAGATAATCGGTACGATCGAAAAAAGGGAAGGGCAAACTATTGTCGGAACTAATACTTCCGGGGCCCGGTTTAATGCCCGAGATAATTACGACCTTGCATTCGTTTCCACTGGTTACGCAGGAGTAAATGGCCTGTATCTTCTAAGCGGAAGCGGGGAGCCATATACGTCATACAATGTTACTGTTCACGAGAATCTTTCTTTAGTGGACTCCACGAACACTGGAGGTGATGTCCCCCTGCGTATCAACCTCGTGGAAGACCTCACCTTGACAGAAGTTCCGATGCATGGGGTATACCAGAGTAATTTCTTCTACGTAGACAACACGGATTACTCGGATGTCAATATGTATAAACTTTCGGAGGCTTCGTCGAAATGGAACAAATTAAGCGATACGCAGGCAAATAATATTGCTGGGGCAAATTTCACCCATACCTCCATGGATGGGAAAGAATTTTTCGTCAATGGGAGAGACTACAACAGATATATTGATCAAAACGGGACATCTGTCGTCGACTCGACAAGCGGGGGAGGGAGTTTATTCAACTCGCCAAAGGCAAAAATAATCAATTCCTATAAGGGGCGCCTGTACCTCGCGAACTATACATGGCAAGGAGTCCATTACGGGAATACCGTTCTGGTATCCTCTTTCCCACTGGGCATCGTTGCGCTTATTCAGGGGGATGTTCTCGCGGCAAGCGGCGGACAGTGGACGCTGCCGGTGACCGACAACAGTTATATTTATACTGATTCCGGAGCAAATACGTACGAGGTGTGGAGGATTAATACGCACGTCGCAGATATCACCATATCGAGCATGGATGAGCTCAATCTCTACGTGGCCGACCCTGCGGGTATTACATGGTTCATAGGAACGCATACCTTCCTCTCGCAAGACCAGATTTATGTTTCAGGTGCGGTGACGGGCCCCAAGGTATACCGCTGGCCGAACAATCCAACTCTTCTCGGACAAGATGTGAAACAATACAGCACGTTTAAACTTACCGGAGCGGACGAGTCCGACATAACTATGGAGGTAAATGTGGGCAATGTCATGCTTATAGCTAACCGCTCCATGCTTGCTTCTTGGAACGACTCCGTGGTGAATTATTTTGATCTGGGCATCGGGTGCGTGTCCGAAAGGGGCTTTATAAAGGCATATGGGGCCCTATATTTCCTTCATTACACCGGAATTTACGCTACTTCGGGCGGAATGCCCAATATTTTGAGTTCCCCCATCAAACCATACCTCGAGGGGGCAACGAAAGCTGGACTCGAAAACGCCACCGCAGGAAGAAAAGATCGTAGTGTATTTTTCTGTATCGGAGAAGTAACGCTTTATAATCCCGACGGCTCAGTGAAATCCACTCTTCCGGACGTATGTCTCGAATATGATATTACCCAGCAAAATTGGTATGTGCATACCGGCGTGTCGGCATCCGTGTTTGAGGGATTCATCAGCGAAAGTGACCCAACAAGACTTCTTTTCGCGGATGACACGACGAAGGGAGTGAAAGCATTTCTTGAGGGAGATACGGACGACGGGAAAGAGATATTCTTCCGCGCAGACACCCAACCATTTCCAATTGCGGCAAACGTCGAAGACCTCTCTAACCCGCAACTGGTCATCATAGAAAGCGAGCGTGGGTCGTCGATGGAATGTTACGTATCTATCGATGGCGAGGAATACTATCCTCTTGAAGGACAGGCGGAGAAGGGAATCACCCGTCTTAAGGTTCACGGAAGGGACGCGGGTGTGGGGAACCCCCCGGTTGGGCATTATGTAGCTCTTTCATTCAGGGACTCATCCGTTCAAAGATGCAAGATAGGGCGCGTGGCGATCACCTTCGTTCCAACTGGGGTGTCTAACCCGCAGTAATATGGCAGACTATACAAACATAGATCGTCCATACGATGGGACTATGAACCGAACGTCCGGAGGAATATCCCCGGTCGTTGGTGAGACCAACGACCTGTTCAACCAACCAGCACAGGCATCTTCATTCAATGACCCAACGACCGGGGATCCGTTGTTGACCGATTTCTGGGCAGGGGCAAATCTTGATGCGCAGATTGAAACCGGACAAAGCCTCGACGACCTGTGGATCAGTACGTTTATTAGGTCCAAGAACTGGAAGCCGAATGCAGCAGGGTTTAATATCGACGGGGCCACCGGCAAGGCGGAGTTTTCAGACGTCACTGTGCGTGGGACGATATACGCCACCGCCGGAGAGATCGGCGGGTGGACGATTAATGCAACGACCATTACCGGCGGTGGGCTTACGCTAAATAGCACGGGGAGCATCGGTACGACAACTTTTGTGTCGGGACAAACGGGGTGGAATATTTCGGCAACGGGTGTTGCAGAATTCAACAATATAATTGCCCGCGGGGAATTCCGTACCGCGGTCCTGACCAAAAATGAGATCCATGCGACCGGCGGGTCTCTCCTCGTTCTTGGGGCCAGTGTTCTGAAGAACTCTCTTACTACCGTTACGACACCGGCTACGGCGAGTCTCGATCTAAAAGATCCCCCCTCAGGACACGCGCAGCTCTTCTCTGTGAACGATATCGTAAGAATAAAAGACGGGTCCGGCCTAGACAATTGGTTGAAGGTTACCGTAGTGTCAGACCAAACGACGTTCTATCGGTATACAGTGGATAAACAGAGCGGAACAAACGGAACGTTTTATCCGGGGACCGCAGTAGTGAATTATAAACAGTCCACGGATGGCTTTGTTCTTCTTACCTCTGATCTAACGAATGCTCCCTATATGGACATCGGAGTTTCCGGCGCGACACCGTGGACAAGCACCACAAATAAGGTTCGGGTAGGAAATCTGGGGGGAATAACGGACACCGTGTTCGGAGCTCTTTCTGGATACGGGATCTGGACGGACTCCGGGTATTTTACCGGGTCGATCATGGCGACGGCCGGACGTATAGGAAGCACTACGAACTACTGGAACATCACTGCCGGGAGTCTTGCTGCCGTAGGTTCGACAAACGTTGAAATAAGAGCCGGACAAACGGCATACGATACAGGTACAGGATTTTGGTTGGGACTCGTTAGCAGCGTCGCGAAGCTTTCCATGGGGGTTGGTAGCGGCAAGGGGGTCACCTGGGATGGAACAGAATTTTCAATTAAGACTGGAGCATCGGGTGCGGCAAGAATAGTCATAGACTCTACCGACAATACGATCACCTTTTATAATTCAAGCAATGCAGTCGTAACCCAGATTGGAGGAGGATCGGGCGTTTCTAATGCGCTTCGAGTAACCCTCGACGCGAGCACAACGACAGCGGTCAAGGTGTCTTCTAGCAGCACCGTGGACGGAATGATCGGCCTTGACGTTCAGGCGTCGACTAATTTTTCAATGACGGGCGTAAACATAAACCTAAGTAATACAGGAACAGGAAATGATGCCGCTGGGGTACGTGTTATTCATGCGGGAGGTGCCTCGAGCTCGCGGGGGATATACATAACGAAGTCAGGAGTGGGCGAAGGAATTCTTATCGAAAACAGCGGAACAGGCAAGTCAATGTCGATCAGTACGACGAACAACGCTGCGATAAGTTTGTCGGTCGTTAACGCAACTGCCGGAGGATCGGCGAATCTTGTGTATCTTGAGAACGCCGCCGCTGGAAATACTATAAATATTCTCAGCTCAAGCAACGCAAACGGAGCCATTTCAATTTCGCATACCCCAACCGCCAACAGCGCATCGTTGTTTATCGACCACAACTTCGCCTACGGGGCAATTGAGCTTGACGTCGACGGAGCCAATGCTTCGGAGACATATGGCCTTCTATTAGATGTTCGGAATTCATCAACCGGCGTCGTGGCCGGGATTAGTATGAACACCGGCGGGACAGGTAGCGGGGCCTATTACGCCCTTGACGTCGGAGGTTCCAGTAAGTTTTTTGAATCAACGGCAGTTGGGGGAACGCAGGATAGAAAGATCCGTGTCCGAATCGGGGGGACCCTTTATTATATCCCTTGTTATACCGCCTAATCCTGCTATAATCATTTTATGAACAAAACACTTGACGAAAAAGAGGTTTCCCTCAAGGAACAATTTAATAACGAACAAAAAGAGGCCGTAGCCATAGAAGAACAAATAAAACTTCTTCAGGCCAAATACCAGGAGAAAATAGTCAATATGACCAGGCTCCAGGGTGCTTTTTCCTTGCTTGCGGATCTAAAAAAGTCAGAAAATTCAGAAAACTCAGTAACTTAAAGCATGGCAACGGCATTCACCAGCACACTATCCCCTGGGTTCTCGGGACCCCAGGTTAAGGCGCTTCAACAGTGGCTTAATGCCAACGGTTTTCCTGTTAATCCATCCGGCCAGCCGGGAGGGCCCGGTACCGAGACTGAATATTTTGGAGCGGCCACCCTTGCGGCTCTTCAAAAATTCCAGGCAGCAAATGGGCTAGTAAGTTCCGGAGACCCCGCAAGTACCGGGTACGGAAACTTTGGGCCGCAGACGATGGCAAAAGTAAATCAGATGATCCAAGAGACCCCGACTCAAGTCCCGGAATCACCTGCCCCATATATGCCAACTTCGGCGAATGATTACACCGTTGCGCCCGCGAATAGAATAACTAATCCGTCAGGGACGGCAGTGTTTTCAAACG
>ERZ1292644.158-Hain-H14-01um-R2-158-length-47014-cov-17_pt1 | contig 47014 bp, 91 predicted proteins | sample MGYA00564402_ERZ1292644 | MGnify/ENA primary metagenome ERZ1292644 (study PRJEB36523, sample SAMEA6512644) | groundwater metagenome | collected 2019-01-09 | study: AquaDiva: Metagenomics assemblies of 32 groundwater samples
GCCTCAATAATACCAATATTGCTCTTATAATGAGAATAGGAGAATAAGATGGTTAATATGTAGTCTAGAGAAAAATAGAGGGCTTAAATCGAAACGTGGAAGGGCATTTTCGCTTCCCAAAAATCCATCTAACCTTGTTATGATATAATCTGCTTATGAAAGCATTACCCACAACTATTCAAAAAACCCATAAAGGCAGACTAAACAGAAGCGAAGCCGGTGCAGTTAAATTCATAATTAAAAAACTAGGTATAGACAAACAAAACGCATATAAGTTGTTATTTAACGATGAATACAGAAATGTTTATTTAAAGTACAACAGAATGAAACTCGATGTTGATTTAATCGAAGTAGTAGATCGCTTGCAAAAAGCCGTCAAAAGGCACATAAATGATGAGAGTTTAAGAGAAGTAAAGGACGGAGCATTTGCTCTAGGAATATTGAGAAGCAGGTTATTTGAAGAGGAAAAGTATACAAGAGCCCAGGTAATTAATACTCAAGGAATACAGGTTAATTTAGGGTTTAGTTTTAAACCTTATAAAGAAAAAAAGGACTTAATAGAAAACAAAAGTAAAGTAGGTAATGTAGAGAAGGATATTGATTTAGAAGATATAGAAGATAATGAACTCAAAGAATAAGAAAGAGAATTAATAGTTAATTAGGCTGTAGCTGTTTAATACCCCCCTCTCAATTAAAGCCTATAATCTTTTATTTACAGATAGCATGCCTATATTATGTCGTACAATAGTTAATAAGCGACATATGATATAGTAAGTATGCCTATCCCCCCTCAGAAAAAGGGTACCCATATTTATGAAACTTGCTGGGGTAGTGTATACGTCTAGCCTACACTCTAAAAAAATAGGGTGGTAGAAAAAAGATACTATATAAGCCACTATTGACTAATGGTTAATTATATGTTATTGTTTACCTATGGTTAAATGTTCTTACTGTGGGAAGGATTTAAGAAGGCTAGTATTTTGTTCTCCGTCTCATAAGGTAATGTATCATAGGAAGAATTTACCTAAAGTAAATAGAATAGTAGAACAATCCCCAAAAAGAACAGATCTTATAGACTCTAAGCATTGGGCCCATGCTCAGCAAATGCCCGATATTAAGGTTAAGGGGTGTAATGTTTGCTTTCCTATTGCTACTAGATATGATTTTTCAATGGGGAATAAGAAATGACACCCTTTATTTTATGGAGTATTATTCTCTTACCTATTCTTTATAGGGAGAGAAAGAGATTAAGACTTCTTTTAATAAAAGTTGTTGCTGGAATTGTAATGGCATTTGAGTTGTTGTTAGGAGGTGTTATATGAAAGTAGTTAATTGGAAAATATGTCCTCATTGTGGGGCAAAGAAAAAGAATCTTCCCCTACATATAAAGGGGGTACATGAAGTAACATCCACACAGGAGCCAGTAATAGAGGGGATAGCACTTCCTACAGAAATCACTAAAAATCAAAGTTTAGGCTTTAGTTTTGGAGAAATAAATATGTGCCAGATTTGCCGTGAGGAGTATCCATCAAAGATTATGGAGTTTCACATGCACACGAGGCATGGAATGTAATGAAACTTAAGACATATAGAATAAAATATAAGGGCAAGGAAAAGGAACGGGGGGCAAGATCGAGGAATTTTATCTCTGATTTATACCTTGATGTATTAAAAAAAGACCCAAATTGGCATTTTTTCCTAGATTGGGCAGGTGGGACGCTACGGTTTAGTCCCGAATTTGAAGAGAAGGTAAGAAAATGGGCTAAAGCCTCAGGTTGGAATGACTTTGCGCTCAAAAGAAGACAAGATTATGATCCTCAAAGACATGAATACCCCCAAATACGCTATATTGGAGTAGAATTACAGCCTCTTTTCCATGAATTGTCAGTGCTTAGCGCTCTTTACCCCAATTCTACATTAATGGGGCCTGTATTTGATCGTTTAACTCATACTTTTGTCAATCAGTTAGGTATCCATGACTTTAAAGTCGAAGCTTATTGGTTACTTGATACAGCATATCAACGGGCAAGACTTCAGAATCGGTCTATGGACGTACCGAAGGGACTTCATAAGGGGGTATTTAGATTAATAAATTGGAAAAATAAGATTTGGTGGCGGAATAGAAAGCCCTAAATATGTCAATGGGTGATGATATTGTAAAATACGAAAAGGAATATAAGGAAGCTTTTTTTAGGGCTCATAGAAAAGAGATTGATCATATTTATGACTTGATGCACGATCATGGAATAATTGGACGAATAATAATTTACGAGGTTAAATGGGGTAGTCCAGAAAAAAAAGAATGTAATCATGGAAGTCGCATTAAATTACAAACCACATCCTAATCAACAAAAACTACATGATGATCGCCATCGTTATATCGTAGTTGTTGCAGGAAGACGTTTCGGTAAGAGCGTTTTCGCAAGACATCACTGCCTTTTAAACGCGCTCTACGACCCAGGGCTTTATTGGATAGTTAATCCTACTTACCGACAAGGTAAACAAATCCATTGGAATGAACTCAAAAAAGAAATTCCCCGTGAACTCATAGCAGGAACTAACGAGACAGAGCTTTCAATCCGTTTAACCAATGGCTCACGAATCGAGATCAAAGGAGCGGACAATAAAGACTCACTTCGTGGAGTAGGACTTAAGGGGGTAATATTGGATGAGGCGGCAGACCAATCCGAGCGAACCTGGTGGGAGATCATCCGCCCTACGCTTCTTGATTCACAAGGATGGGCTATCTTTATAGGGACTCCCAAAGGTTTTAACTGGTTCTATGAACTCTATCTAATGGGGCAGAAGGGTACAAAACAGTTTGATCCTGAGTGGAATTCTTATCACTTCACTTCATACGATAACCCAATCCTCAAAAAAAGCGAAATAGATCGTGCAAAAAGAAGAACAGATGAAGATACCTTTCACCAAGAATATATGGGAGAGTTTAAGAGGTTTAAACTTGCAATTTATTCATTGTTTGACCGCAAAACCCATGTTATTTCCCCTTTTGACATTCCTTACTATGGAGATTGGGAGGTTTATCGGGGAATTGACTTTGGGTATGGCGCTCAACCTACTGTTTGCCTCTGGATTGCAGTCAATGAGGGGAAATGGTACATAATTGATGAGTATTACGAAATAAAGGATACTTCAGACTATCATTGTGGAGTGATTTTAGCCCGTTCTGCCCAATATCCCTCAGCAACTGCAACATATGGCGACCCTGCTAACCCTCAAATTATGATGGATTGGGCAAAAAGGGGAGTTTTTGTTACCGCAGCAAGCAGGGAAGGTAATACTAATTTGACAGAATGGGTAAAAACTGGTATAGGTATGGTGCAAGAAAAGATGAAAACCTCCGTTATTGATCATAAGCCCTCATTTTTTGTCTTCAATCATTGTGAAAATTTAATTAAGGAGATAGAATCTTATCGCTGGAAAGAAGAAAGCGATGGGGGAACCCGCAGAGCTGAAAAGTTGAACGATCATGGGCCTGATGCTCTTCGCTATTTTGCTATTTCTTACAGGGGACAACAGAAGGTACAATTACCGCCTGATAATAAAGACTGGAGTTTTAGATGAAATGTGTTCATTGTCATATACATGAAGCATCAACTAGTTGGGTAGGGCATGGAGGAGTATTAGATTATGCTCATGGGTTTAGTGAACCATGGTGCAAATGCTGCGTATTAAAAGAACAGATTAAATATGCTGAGGAACAAATTGAGGAAATTGAAACTTTTAAAAAAGACTTAGAAGAATTAAATTGTGAATAGCTTGCCTACAATTCAAAGAGTTTCCCCTGACACTTTAGAAAAACAGTGGGATGATATTAAAGAAATCCTCAAAAACACCAATATCAATATGATTCTTGTGTCGGAGCTTATAGGGGCACTCCTTCAAGTAACAGATAAAGGAGGATATGGAACTATCTCTATCTCAATAGTCGGAGGGTTTGTTCAAGAGTTTAAAGTTACTCAATCTAGAAGATTGACTGAGAATATAATTCAGGATACAGAGAAAATTACAATACTTGATATAGAATAATATGGAATGGACTTTAAATGAAATGTTATTTACAACTGCTCTTATTTCTTTTGTTATAGGAATGTGGGTAGAGCATAGATTCGGAAGGGAGGAGGATTAAAATGGCAACTCTTACTATTTGTGATTTTTGTGATAAAAGGGTTGAACTTCCATTTACTACACTTTTTAGCAAATCAAGAAAAAGAGATTACGATCTTTGTCAAGATCACTTAGAAAAAGCGCTTAAATATTTAGAATCAAAAAAAGATGAAAAAGAAAGAACGGGAAGATAGAATAATACAATTTGTTAAAAAAAAGTTAATAAAAGAAGCTAAAAGAGAAGCAGGAAAGTTGAAGAAAAATGCCAGACTTATTTTACAGAAAGATTTAGCAGAAATAGGAGTTGATAAAGTAACTCTACATTCTAAAAAAGCAACGATAGTCAATGGGGCTTTGGAAAGATATAGGCAAACCATATTTGAAATAAATCAAGCCTATAAAAAATACCTTGCTGAAATTACAAAATATATAAAAGAAAAAAAGGAATTAAATGAAAGATAAAGATTTGCTAATAGCCATAATTAATGCTGACTTAACAAAAGATCTAAGAGAAAAATTAATTGAAGAATTTTTACTGCCAAACAAAAAAAATACCCCCTCAAAAGTTAATGGTAAATATTGGTTTACTAAGCGCAAGAAGAGATGGCTTGTTAAGGAATGTCCCTTTTGTGAAACGGACATTACAGCTAATGCAAGAACATGTAGGGAACATAGAGAAAAAATACTTGATAAAGAAATTGAAGAAAGAAATGGACAAATTGTTAATAAAATAGAGCAAGGACTTACTTTACAACAGGTAGGGGGTTTATTTAATGTGACAAGGGAAAGAATAAGGCAAGTTTATATCAAAAAAACTGGTGTAAATATTAAAAATGTACGAGAAATACAGCAAGAACTTCAATATGGTAAATCTAATTGTGAATATTGTGGTAAGGAATATGTTCAAAAGCATAAATTATCAAAATATTGTAGTTATGAATGCAGAAGGGAATGTCATTTTTATACCTACAATACAATAAATATATGTAAAGTATGCGGATTAGGATTTTCATTTCAACTAACTAAAAGAAACAGGTCAAGGGGGATATACTGTAGTAAAATATGTTGGGGTAAAGAGTTTGGGGAGAAATATGGAAAGCATAATTTAATAAAGTATTTTAATGAAAGAAACAGTCTGCTTCATTGAGGTATTAATTGACAACTTGACATAATCTGGTATAATTATAGTTGCTCTGGAGAAACACCAGCGCCGTCCTTAGAAGGGTAGTGAACTACGATAAGTCGCAGAGTATAAACTGCGACCCCACAAGCGAAGCGGGGGTTCCAGGCAAACGATAAAAACTGACCTTTCACATGCGAGGTTTGACGCTTCGCAAGAGTCGTTTGCGACTTCGCAGGTGAAAGGTCAGTTTTTTTATGGATAAACGAAATTGGAAAATATATTTTGAATGGATAGAAGGAAAGGATTACAAAGTTTTAGCTCAGGAGTTTAATCTTGCTCAATCTACAATAAAAGAAATTTGTACCTCAAAAGTTCCTCCCAAAATTAGACAATTATCATGGCAGACCGCCAATCAGTATAAAAAGTGGCGGGAATATGTCAAAAACGGGCGGGGAAAGTCTACGCCTGATACTGGCACGGGTCGGCATATTACCGACTAGGGACTTGCTTTCCTTGTAGAAGGTGTCCTGAGTTACTCATGCGAGTTTTTTTTATAACCGAATGTAATTCGCATAGCAAGCTAGGTGGGAAGTAACTTCTAGGGGGTTGTTAAGGGGGGGCTTCGCCCCTTGTAAATACTTAACCATTTGGTTAAATGTTCTGTTGCTTGACTTGATCTGTTATAATACAGGTAAAGTCGTAAAGCTCAAAAGTTAAACTTATATAGCAAGCGATGGCGTAAATTCCGCTGTCGCTTTTTTTATGGAAGAACAGAACGTAATCAAAGGAACTCCCCAAGAACAAGAGAGCTATTGGGAAGTTAAACGGCATTACGATTTATCACGGGAAGACTTGCAAGCTCGATACCCTGACTTTAATAAAAAAGATGAACTTTTCCGCTCGCACATTAACGAACAAGGCTGGCCATATAGCGCTATGGTTTTTGACCCTAGAACATTTACTGCTATCTACGAGAAATCAGCCAGACTGCTTGCGAATAAACCCAAAGGCAGGTTGATTCCACGGGAAGGTGGGGATGTTCTCGGATCAAAGATCAATAACGCACTTCTTGATTTCCAATGGGATGATGCAGAGCGGGTAGATGGAGAACCAATGCTCTCAAAATGGGCGAGAATGGATATGAATGCCCGTAAATATGGAGCATCATTTGCCCTCGCGAAATGGCATTTTGAAAAACGAAGGGAAAGTGTCTGGTTTGATGGCCCTATCTTTAGTCCCTGGAATAATCGTGATGTTCTTCATAATCCTTCTTATTCTTCAATCCAAAAATGGATTCAACTTCGTGAATGGGTAACTATTGATGATCTTGAAAAAGTAAATGATGTATCACGCGGAAATCCAATATATAAGAATCTGCATATTATACGAGATGCTTTAACTAAGGATGCTCGGGGTGGAGGAGACATGAGGTCAACTGCCTGGGCCTCACGTAACCTTTCAATAAAAGGTTTACAAGACTTCAGAGGGCGGGATGAAGTCTTTAAAGTATTTGAATTTGTTACGGAATACAGAGAAGATAGATGGATTTCTTTTGCTCCCCGATATGGAGTGATCCTGCGAGATATTAAAAACCCCTACATTCATGGAAGAATCCCTGTGATTCAACTGAAATACTATCCGATAGATGAAGATATTTATGGACTTTCAGAAATTGAGCCTATTGAAACACTTCAGAAGGCACTCAATGCATTAGTCAATCAATACTTAGATGCGGTGAATATGTCTCTCTACACTCCACTTAAAGTGAGAACAGCAGCAGTACAACTTCATACTCTTGAGTTTGGGCCAGGTAAAAAATGGTTAATGAACGATCCGTCAAGTGATGTCCTTCCTTATGAGACACGGGGAGCTGGAGTTGCAGAATTTGCTCAAACTTATCGATTCTTGGTTGCTGCAATGCAAGAAGCTTTGGGTGAAACCTCGGCAGCAGTCTCTCAACTTGTCCCAGGACAAGGAGAACGAACCGCAACTGAAATCCGAGAGACTTCACTCCAGCGAAACGCTCGTGATAACTTCAATCAGCTCTTTCTAGGAGAAGCATTGAAGGATCAAATGAATCTTTGGCTCTTAATGAATCGCCAGCTTTTATTTGATCGCGAAAATAAACAACGAGTAATCCGAATTGTAGGACAAGATGCAATTCAATTCTTCCAAGAAAGAGCTCTTGATGGTAATGGATTAACAGATGAAACTATAGAGCGTCTTATTTCTCCTGAGATGGAGGAAGTAATAACTGATCCTTCTTTTGATATGACGAGCGTAACCCAACCGTTTTTTCCTGTATCATCTCCAGAAGGAGAAATACCTAAAATGGAGCTAGAAGAAGGAGGTGAAATGGCAAAAGTAATCCTTGAACCTGAAGATGTATCAGGAAACTACGACTATATTCCAGATATGGGGTCAATGAGTAATCCTGAACCTGCAGTTGTAAATGCATTGACTCAACTTGTGATTGCGGCAAAAGATCCAGCAGCAATTCAAGCTCGACTAATGGATGGGCAACGTCTTAAACTTCCTGAAGCTGAAAAAGATCTCTTCGAATTGTTAGGTGTCAAGGATGCTGAAAAATATTATGAACGACAAGAACTCCCCCTCGGAGGTGAATCTCTCGGAGGAGGAGAAGAAACAGCTCTCGGAGGATCACCTGCTAATGGATTTGGTCAGCCACCAGGGGTGGCAGAAAATTCTCAAACCTTGGCTGGAGGAGCGGCGCAGTAAATCTTATCCTGATCCAACAGTAACGAAGGATAAGGAAGAATTTTATCATATGGCAGTGTCGGCCAGCATGTATAAAAAAGTGATTGCAGAGCTTTTACATTATTTGGAAGTTGAAGTTCCAGATCGAGTAAAAGCCCTTGAAGCAAAACAAAAGGGAGAAGTTAAAGATTTTGGAATAGGGAGAAGGTGATAAAAATGTCAGTAAGAGTAAAAAAATATTTAAATAATACAGGGACTGGTGGTGAGGCTTTAGTGTCTCAAACAGAATATAAGGATGTTTCGTTTGAAAATGCAGAAACTACTGTTGATGGACAAACATTTCACTGGGGGCCAAATGAGGTAAGAAATTTTACAGATGACGGTATTGGTCTTGCTCATGCAGCTTTTCAATCGGCTAATGGTACTGAAGACAATGCAATCCAGGACATACAGCCATTTAATGATGCCAGGAGTTAGGAGGTGGTTTTATGCCACATAAAAAGAAAAAGAAGGTGAAAAAACATGGGAAAAAAGCTTACTAGTTCTAAAGCAAAAGAAATTCTGCGACATGGGGAAGTCCGTGGACATAAATTAAGTAAAAAACAAAAGGGATTTTTCGGTGCACGAGCAGGTGGGGCACCTATTAGGAGGAAACATGCAAAACGGAAAAGATAAATTGCCAGACCTACCACCATCAGATGATAAATTCTTTGATCATGGTGTTAAATATAGAACTGAAATGAATGAAAGAGAAAAATGTGATCATTATTTTAAGTATGTAGAAGGACAACAAATTATGTGTGTGAATTGTCCTATAGGGTATTTTTTAAATGGAGATCAAAAAGTAGTTGACGGCAAGCTTCTAGTTTAGTGGGGGATCGCGATAGATTCCTAATGGGGAGTTATTCCCCACTAGGTTAGAAGCCTAGAAATTGCGGTAATGCTCGCCTTAAGAGCATAGAAAGGAGGTGTATATGGCAGAAGATACACAACAGGCAAAATCTGAAGATCAGGAGGGAGCAATGCCTACTTCCGAAACAGACCAGACTGAGACTCAAGAGGAATCTCTTGAGACACCTGCAGGTGGTTCTGAAAATCTGGAACTTCCCGAAGGAGTTTCTGAGAGGACAAAGGAACAGTTTGATAAATTAAAAAGTCAAAGTGATGCTTTAAAAGCAGAACTTGCTTCTTATAGGCAAAAACTTTTTAATCAAACTGAAACAAAGGAGGAAAAACCTCTCTACGATCCTGTTACAGGGAATGTAGATATATCTGAACTTGAGGCTACTCGAAAGAGAGCTTTAGACACAGAAAAAAGGTTAAAGACTATTGAACAAAATATGGTTCAACAGTCTCACGACCAAGAGGTTAGAGCTTTATATGAAGCTCATCCTGAGTTAAAAGATCAAAAGTCTAAAGAGGCTCGTGAATTATATGACGAGGCCGATAGACTTTGGATGCATTCCCAAGCATACCCTGAAAAATATGGAGGTATGGTTCTCACTATGAAGCAAGCGGCAGATCGTGCCAAAGCAAGAGTACAAACTCCGACAAAGGAAGAAATTGATGCTAAAGAACAGGCATCATTAGCGGCTTCTGGTAGGCCAACTCAAGGGGTTCAGTCTAAAATTGTTTCAGAAGAAGAGACGCAACGTCTTTCTTACGGAACCCGAGTAGGGGATAAACAATCGATGATTGAGCGAATGAGAAGGATACGAGAAACCCCTTAGTAGGCGAACGTTAAGCGCGGCGTTTAGTCTACTTTAAAAAAGACTAAGCGCAGAAAGGATGGTGATTTATCTTGGCATGGGGTGATATAACTTATCAAAGTGGAACTCGTAAAGAAGACCTTCTCGATTTCATCGCAGATGTGTCTCCTGACGACAATCCACTTTCTACTCTCTTTGGTACAACTGAAGCAAGAGCAACAACTCACGAATGGACAGAAGACTATCAAGGTCGTCCAACCGCTGTATCTAGTGCTGTTGAGGGATCTGCAGCTGTTTTCTCGGATTTAACTAATCCAGCAAGAAGAACAAATATAACGCAGATTATTAGACAGACTTACAGGGTTTCAGATACTTTGCGTGCGGTTGATGTTGCTGGTATGGGCGATATGCTCGATTATCAGGCATCAAAAGCAGCTCTGATTTGGAAAAACAATCTTGAGTTCTCTATAGTTCGTGCGACTATTGCGTCAGGAGACTCTGGTGTGGCGAGAACGATGGCTGGTATTCAGGCTATTGTTACTTCTCATTACACAACCAGAAACTCTGGTACTTCGTTGTCTGAAACAGAACTTAACGCTATGGTTTATGACGTAGCAAATGATGTTGGAATGAATGATGTATTCGATATGCTCGTTCTTCCTCTTCAGATACGTCAAAAGGTTTCTACCTTTACGGCAGGATCAACCAAATATGTTGAGGCTTCTGATAAGAGATTGACAAGACCAGTAGCAGTGTATGAGTCAGATTTTAACGTTATGCGAGTATTTGCTCACAAAGACGTTACATCTGCTGCTGCAACTCCTGGTCCACATGTCCTCGGTCTTAAAGAGGATAAGTGGAAGCTTGCTTACTCTAGACGTCCAACAAGAACTGAACTTGCAAAAGTGGGTTCAAGTGCTGATGGAATGATTGAAGGTGAAGTGACCTTAGAGTTCTTAGCGGAGCGAACTAATGCTCGTAGGAGCGGTTACGCACTAGCTGGATAAAGTAGCTTGTAACTTTTTTACTCAACAAGCGGCTTTTGGGGATTGAGCCTAATCAATCCCTACCTAGGATGATATACGCTTACGATCAAGAAACAGGGAAATTAGTTAAATCAAATACCTTACAATTAACTAACTTACTACTTAAAACTAAACGGGAAAAGACCCCTTGGGAAGTAATAGGTCTTTGTGTAGAAGCATTCAAAAAGAAACACCCTCAGCGTTATCAATCCTATATTGTACGTCTTGAAGCAGTTCGTGCAAGTCAAAAAGAAACCCAGGTAGGATACAAGCGATTTAAAGGAGTATCCTACGATAAAGTACATAATGCTTATTTAGCACACACAGTTGACTTCCCTGTATGGATTATGTTACTAATTAGAAAGCTATATAATCGAACGGAACTTATAATGGATAAAGAATTTTATCGAGAATTTGGGATAAGATATCCCGAATTTAGGATAATGGAGGTGGTTTAAATGAAACATCCAACCGCAATGGAACAAGGACACTTTTACAAAGCAGAGTTGCCTTCTTACCCAGAAGGGCAAACTGGTAAAGGTGTCGCAATTGGCGGAAAAGTAACCGCAAAAAAAGGATCGCCTCTAACTCAAGGAGACGGATCGGTAGCAAAATTGAGAAAAGAGTGGAGTGAAGCAAAGAATGCTCACGGAAAATTCCCACCGTTCTAGTTATGCACAAAACAAAAATAGCAACAGGACTCATTGTAAAAAATGATGAGGAGATAGATGTATTGAAACGATGTTTAGATTCTATCGCTCCCTATGTAGATGGAGTCTATATTACTATAACTCAAAAACCCTACGATAATCTTCTAAAACTTTGTCAACAGTACGGTGTAAATGTTGATATAAAAGCAGGTGAATTTAATTATATAGTTCCAAAGTATGAATACCAATGGCTTAAAAAATACTTCAAATATGAGCCAAATATCAAAGAAGGAGATATAATCTTTCAGTTTTCAAAAGCGAGGAATGCGAATCTAGATTTTATTCCTGATGAATATGATTGGTTTTTCTGGATAGATGCAGACGATATATTAATGAATCCCCAGAATCTTCACCCTACAGCGGACGATGCATGGGAACGTGGAACTGAAGCTATTTTCTTGAATTATCTTTATCAAGTGGAATTTGATGAACAAGGAAATATAAAAAATATAATGATCCAACATCTTCGAGAAAGACTCGTTAGGATTAGAGGAAGTTACCGACAAGTTTACAAATGGATAGGTAATATCCACGAAACACTTATCCAACAGAGAGAAACAAAAAAAGATGAATATCAGACGATGGAAGTTCTTCATATTTCAACTGCGGATCGTATGATGGCAGCACTTAACCGTAATTTGAAACTTCTTGAGCATGATGTGTATGAAACAAAAGGGAAAGACCCTCGCCCCCTTTATTATTTGGCAAAAGCCCTATATGATCTTCATACTAATGAATCTTATGAAAAAGCCAAGAAATTAATGCTCGTTTATCTTTCTCCTGAAGGACATAAATCAAATATGAGTGGTTGGCGTGAAGAAAGGGCTCAAGCCTGGGAATACTTAGCCGAAATTTATAGGGCTCAAGGACAACACAACAACTCTGTAAAAGCTCTCCATAATGCTTTAATCGAATATCCTGAATTTCAATCTACTTATTTATCGCTCGCTATTTCATATATGATTAAGGAGGAACCCGATACTGCTCGGTTTTGGGCTATACTTGCCTCTAAAATACCACCTTCAAAAACTACTCTTGTTTCAAACCCCCGCGATATTAAGTCCCGTGCCTATGAGGTTATATATAATGCGGGACTTAAAACAAATCGAATCGATGAAGCATGGGCAGCTTGTGAAAAACTGAAAGAACTTTATCCTAACGATCCAGGAATAGAAGAACAATGGAAATTTATAAATGAAACCCGTGAGATAAGAGACCAACTTAAAAATTATTCTTCTACGTTGAATTATCTTGCCAAAACTGGCCAGCAGGACAAATTAAGACCACTTCTTGCGGCAGTTCCAAATCAATTTGCTGATAATCCCTATATAATCAAATTTGTACAAGATATAACTCCTCCTAAAGACTGGACAGATCGCGAAATTGCAATCTATTGCGGCCAACAGTTTACTGCTTGGGATCCTACCTCTCTTGATGGACAAGGATCCTCCTTTGTAGGAGGATCAGAGGAAGCAGTTATTTATCTAGCCAGAGAATTTGCTAAGTTAGGTTGGAAACCAGTTGTGTATGCTGACCCGATTCGTGAAGGAGTATATGATGGAGTGGAGTATTTGGCTCATTATAAGTTTAATACAAGAGATAATTTTAATATTCTTCTTCTGTGGCGTGCTTTACCTTTTGTTGAGATGAACTGTAAAGCAAAAAAAACCTACCTCTGGACACACGATATCCAGAATCCCATTGAATATACTAAAGAAAGACTAGATAAAGTAGATAAAATCTTTGTTTTATCACACGCCCAAAGAGACAATCTCCCAGATGTTCCAGATGATAAATTTATTATTTCATCAAATGGATATTTTGAACACTTTCCTGAAATAAAGCCTGAGAATAATCCCCATTGGTGCTTATGGACTAGTTCCTATGATAGAGGTTTAGAAAATTTGTTGAATATATGGCCCGAAATAAAAAAAGCTGTTCCTAACGCTCAATTACATTGTTTCTACGGATGGCAATTATTCGCTCATTTCTATCGGGGAAATCCAGAACGGATGTCTTGGATGAGAAAAATGGAAGAATTATTAAAACAAGATGGAGTTACTCACCATGATAGAGTTAGCCAACCAGAAATGGAGAAGTGGTATAAAAAATGCGGTCTTTTTACCTATCCCAGCCATTTTTATGAGATTAATTGTTTAAGTGCAATTAAAGCTCAATTATGGGGTGCAGTGCCAATTACAACAGATTTTGCAGCTCTAAAAGAAACAGTCAAATATGGTAAAAGGATAGAGGGAGAAATTTATGAAAACTCTGCTTTATCCCCAAAACTGTTAGAAGATTATAAACTAGAACTAATTAAAGCTCTAAAGGATGAAAAATGGCAAGAAGAACAACGAAAACTTATGATGCCATGGGCAAGGGAAAATTACTCTTGGGAAAAGGTGGCTAAACAATTTGAGGAGATGTTTAATCAATGACTGCATTCGCTTTATATCGAAATGAATATGGATTCATAGAATTAGATATTAATGATCCTGAGAAAGTATCTAATGAATTGAATAGATATTCAAAAGAAGGATGGCAAATTGCGGATTCTTCCGTTTCGGATGGAAAATTATTTGTTATATTAGAAAGGGCGGTGAATAATGGAAACTAAATGTCCTGGTCATGAAGGAAAATGTAAATTCTGTAAATCAGAAAAAGGAAATCCTCAAAGTGTTGGCGGAATGAAAATTGTTGATAGAATAACAGGAGAACAAAAAATAGATCCTTGTTGTAAAGCATGTGCTAATAATTTAGCAGCTCAAAAAAGAATGTTTAAAAGATCATCTATTGCATGACAGCAAAAGAGTTATTTGAACAAGTTAAGCCCTTATGGGAGAAATACGACCTAACAAAAGCGGAGCCTTATTTAAAAGGATTGTCGGATGGTTCACGAAACGACATTCTCAACAAACAGGAAGTAGGATATTACCAATTTCTACCTTGTCTAATAGAATATCTGAATCCGAAGATTTGTCTGGAATTAGGTGGTGCGATGGGTGCGGCATCCCTTATGATGTTATCATCCTTACCAAAGGAGAGCCGCCTTTACAGCATTACTTTAGCGGAACAAGGCTTGGAGTTTTCATTCGTGAAGGAGAAATATCCAAATTTTGTCCCAATTGTGGGGAACGATTTAGACTTAAACAATTGGCCGAACGATTTAGACTTAAACCAAACTGATTTATGGTTTTTTGATTCTGAACATAATTACGACCAGCTAAAAGCAGAATATAATCTTTATAAACCTTTCTTTAAGAAAGGAACGGTAATTCTTATAGACGACATCAAAATTAATACGGAGATGTATCGGGCTTGGTTAGAATTCGAATGCGATAAGTTTGATGCTAGTGTTTATTTACACTGGAGTGGTTTTGGGATTGCCATTTGGGATAAATAATATGAACAAAAGTCTATTTTTTGAGCCTAACGGTAAATTTAAAAAAGGCCATTCTGGGTTAAATAAGAAACCAAATAGTGGTTCTTTTCAGAAAGGGCACATTCCTTGGCATAAAGGCAAAACAGGTGTCTATTCAAAAGATTGTTTAAAACAAATGAGTAAACTCAAAAAAGGAATTATGCCCTGGATTACTGGTAAAAAACATACAAAGGAAACAAGAGAAAAAATGTCTATGAATCGCCCCAAGGGGGAAGATAGTCATAAATGGAAAGATGGACGAAGTAAAATTCCAGGATACATGAATTGGTTAAAAAATCAATACAAACAGAGAAAAAAAGAAGCTGAAGGTTCACATACTTTTGAAGAATGGATCATTCTAAAAGAAAAATGTAAAAATACTTGTTTATCTTGTAAAAAAATCGAACCAGGAATCAAATTAACAGAAGACCATATAGTTCCTCTTAGTAAAGGTGGTACTGATTATATTAATAACATACAGCCATTATGCCAAATTTGCAATAGTTCTAAAAATATTGAATCAAAAAATTATCTTGTATGAAAGCTGATTTTTCGTCACCAATTAAGAAGATGGGGCAAGGCTCATTTCATGGGATAATTGATGATTATTTTAATGCAGAAGTTGAAATAGGGAACTATACAAGTATTGCACCGCCACTTTATGTTCATGGGATAACAGAACATCCCTGTGTTTTTCATAAAAAATTTGTTTCTACTTATCCTTTTGGTGAAAAATGGAATGTAGATTATCCTAAGACATTTTCAAAAGGAAAAATTATTATTGGTAATGACGTATGGATTGGGGAATCAGTTACTATTCTTTCAGGAGCTCATATAGGAGATGGAGCAATTATTGGGGCAAGAAGTGTTGTTGCTAAAAATGTTCCTCCCTATGGAGTTGCCGTTGGAAATCCAGCTTTTGTTACTAAATATCGTTTTAATTATGAAGTAATTGAAAAATTATTAAAAATAAAATGGTGGGACTGGTCAGAGGAAAAAATAAAGGAGAATTTAGAGCTTATGAAAGATGTAAATAAATTTGTGGAAGAATATGGTTGATATTGAAAAATTAATTCACAAATTTTGGAATCAAGAGTGGCCATTAGTAGAAGATAAAATGAGTTTTTTATTTCCACAATTTGAACATAGGTATGACAAAGAGAGCAGTGCTGTTCTTTATTCTCTTATAAGACAATTTGAACCAATGAATTGTCTTGAAGTAGGAGCCTATGTAGGAGGAGCAACTCATGTAATTATGAAAGCCCTACAAAAGAACGCTACGCCATATCTTTTTATTGCATCCGAAAAGGATGATATTTTAAGAAAAGAAACAGAGAAAAATCTTTTGAAAGAATGTGGTATCGTACCCTTTTTAATAGGAGACATAACAAAAAATTTACATTTAATACCCGATTACATTGATTTCTTATTTCTTGATACTAACCATGATTTATCTACTACTCAATGGATTTTTAGTAATTTAATACCTCGTGTAAAAGAAAATAGTTTAGTTGCAATCCATGATTTTCCTGCAGAAGACAGAGAAGGAGAATGGATATTAAAGCCAAATCCTTTTCCAGAGGCAGAATATATAGTTTCTTTACATAAAGAGAGTCAATTACCTTTAGAAAAATTATATTGGAATTATGGAGAAGGAGGAGGAAAAGAAGCTAGTTTTTGGATTAAAAAATGAGAATACCAATATTTATTACTACAAGGGATAGACTTACTACCTTGCCTAAATTAGTAGACTGGTTAGAAAAAACTGAACAAGCAGAAATTATTTTTGTGGACAATGATTCAAGATGGCCTCCCCTTCTTCAATACCTTAGAGAATCCCCTCATAAAAAATATATGCTATCCGATAATCACGCTAAATGGGCTCCTTGGAGGCATAACTTAATTGAAAAACACTCATCGGATTATTTTGCGGCTTGTGATCCTGATATGGTACCGCTAGAAGAATGCCCGAAAGATGCAATAGAGTTTTGGGTTAATGCTCTTAAGGATCCAAAGTATGAGAAATATCATTGTGCTGGACCTTCTTATGAGATATCAGATCTCCCAGATTGTTATAAGGGAAGACGGGAAGTAGTTCGATGGGAGGCTCAATTTTGGGCAAAACCTCTTTATGGAGATCAAGTAAGATGTCAATTCTTTGAAGCACCAATTGATTCTATGTTTGGTGTCTTTAGAAAGGGTGGCGAGATAGATATAACTCGCCCTTCTATCAGATCAAACTATCCTTATGTATTTCGTCATTCTACTTGGTATAGCGACTCAGATCACATTTCAGAAGAAGATCTTTTTTATATTAAACGTGCAGATCATAATCGAGCTCACTGGGTAAGGGAAGGAATCCCAGAGAGTTTATATAAAGAATGAAGGGAATCTATTATTTTTTAGGGTTACATAAACCAATAACACAAGGCTGGTTTAACAAAATGATTGTTAGAATTTTGTTTATTTTAGGACTACTTCCAGAATGTGGACATTTTGATACTTGTATGCCGATTGCTCTTAAGAGACATTGTGTTCGAACTGATTATAGTTATGTTAGTTGGATTATGCCATGGGCAATTCCTTGTTGGTGTTGTAAATATAAACTTACTTTCAGAAGACGATTATTTTTAAAACCATGAAAGTTGCTATAATCTGGTATTTTGATAAAGCAAGTTGGGTTTTCCCTAATTGGCGAGATGGTCATAGGGCGGCAATTGAAGAGATAGGAAAGAAACATGAAATTAAATGGTTTCTTGATAAAGAAATGCCCAAAGCAGGAGAATACGATTTTCTCTTGTTCTGGTCATCTAGTAATGAAGACTACTTCTCTCTCCTTGATCAATATAAAGAACGCAAGGGAATATGTCTTACTACCGATCCTCATAATGTAGAGAATTTGAAGAAAATGAATATTGTATATGCTGAGAGCGATCCTGTTTTATTTCAATGTCGCGCATACAATATTCCTGTAATTAAAGCGTTCGGAACAGATACAGACTTCTTTATTCCAGGAAACAAAAAGAAAGATATTGAATACTTCTATCCTGCTACCTTCTCTCCCTGGAAGAGACAACGAGATATAGCTTATTTAGGGGATAGACTTTTATGTGTTGGGACTGTTCAGCCTGATGGGGTGGAAGATTATGAGACGTGTAAACGAACAGGAGTAAAGATAGAAGAAGGTTATTTTCCAGTTAAGAAAATCCTTGATTATTACCAGAGAGCACAACATGTTATAATCCCTGCTATACATGGTTCAGAAAGAACTATACTTGAAGCAATGAGTTGTAATATTTTGCCAGATGGAATAACTTATATATCAAATAAGAAAGCATATTCATATATAAAGGAGTATTATTTATCAGGCTGTAAAACACCACGGGAATTTATAGAAAAGAATTATTCACACAAAATATTTGCAGAGAATTTGTTAAAGGGTATAGAGGTATGATAACTATTATTCTGCCTTGTTGGATAGTAAATGATGAATTGTACGATCTAACAGTTGCTACTTTTCAATCATTAGCGGAGAGTTCAGGAATAGACAAAACAAGAATAATTACCATTGACAATGGATCTTCTATTGGTGGCGATATGCTTCAGAAATATTCAGATATTTGTATTAGAAATAGAGAGAACATAGGTTATCCTGCTGCTGTAAATCAAGGCATTAAATTAGCAAAAACTCCACTTTTAGCAATTCTAAATAACGATATTAAGGTATCTCCCAATTGGATTAAAACTACTGAAGAAGTATTCTCGAAACTTGATAACATAGGTAGCCTTCACTTTAAAATGGTAGGATATTATGAACCATTTAATTTAGGAGAAGATGTTTGGGATAAAGGTAAAGAGCGGTGGTGTACGGGGTCATTCTTTATTTGGAATAAGAAAGCAATTGATGAGATTGGAGGAATAGATGAGAACTATGGATTAGGAGGGTACGATGATTGGGGATGGCATCAAGAAATGAACCATATAAGGAATTGGAAATCAGCATATACTAATGTAGCAGCCTATCAACACAAAGACTCTGCTACGCAAAATCTTAGAGATCCTAGCGAAAGAAGTGAATCAGATAAAAAGAATAAAGAATATTTCAAAAGTAAATATGGTAAGTATCCAGAGGAGATTTGGCAAGAAAAATATCCTGAACAAATGAATAAACCCTGGAAACCTTTTATATGAATGCATTAGTTCTCGGAGCTGCAGGATTCATAGGCAGTAACATAACAGACAGACTTCTAACAGAAGGGCATCGTGTTGTAGCTTTTGATAACCTTTCCCGTCCTAATGTGTTCAAGAATCTGATGTGGCTTATAACAAAACACAAGCGTCTTAAATTTATCCAAGCAAATGTCAGGAATTATGAGAAGGTAAGACAGGTAGTCCATGATTTTGATATAGATTTTATCTTTCACTTCGCAGGTCAAGTTGGTGTAAGGCAATCTATGGAAGACCCATGGGGAGATTTACAAGATAATTTAATTGGGACTTTTAATGTTTTAGAAGCTGCACGTTCGTCTGTTAAAAAACCTCATGTGTTATTTGCATCGACAAATAAAGTTTATGGAGAAATAGAAGTTAATGAACCAGTATCAGAAAAACAACCTCTAATGTTTGAGACTCCTTATGGATGTTCAAAAGGTGCAGCAGAACAATATTGTCTTGATTATTGGAGAATATATAAACTCCCAACTACTGTTTTTAGAATGAGTTGTATCTACGGGAATAGACAGATGGGAGAATCCGACCAAGGATGGTTATGTCATTTTGCTCGAAATATAGATAGGCCAATCACAGTGTATGGAGATGGTTCACAGGTTAGAGATGCATTATATATCGATGACTATGTGGACTTGTGTATAATGATAGTAGAAAATAAAGACAAGGTAAAAGGAGAGGTTTATAATATTGGGGGTGGGCCAAACAATACTATTTCCGTTAATGAGGCATTAAAAAAACTTGGGAATGAGAACATCAGTTATTCGGATTGGCGCCCAAGTGATCAGAGGTATTACGTAAGCGATCTTACTAAAATTAAGGCAGATTTAGGGTGGCAACCAACAATAGGCATAGCCGAAGGCTTGGACAAGTTAAAAATATGGGTAAAAAGCCAGGTATAGTTTTTCACAATCGATTTAGCTATCTTATCCACAAGTTATCCACATTGTTCTTTAGCTTTGACTTTAGGATATTCCGTGCCTATGGGTTTAGAGTTATCCACATCTCCTACTACTATTATAAGTATATAAAGGGGGTTGTTAAGGGGGATTATGAAAATTAGTATTTTGAATATTACAGTAAGATGGGGTGGGCTTGATATTCTAAGAGCTAGTCTTGAAAGACAAACCTTCAAAGATTTTGAACTTGTAATAGTAGATGGTCTTTGGGAGAATAGAGAACCTCAAGTTAAAAACTATTTCAAAGATTATAATCTTATCTATATAAGATCATCTAAGAAACGAGAAAGTGCATATTCAAATCTTGCCCATGCTGATAATGAAGGTTTCAGAAATTGTAGTGGAGAATTAATAGTATGTATCCAGGATTTTATCTGGGCTCCTCCATTCCTATTGTACAAATTTTGGGAAGCATACGAAGCTTATGGGAATATCTTAGTAGGGGCGGTAGGACATCAGTATTGTAAACCTGGAAAAGAGGATATTAAAAATCCAAAAGGGAAGATAACAATATTTAAGGAAGATTTTAATGAACGACCAGAAAATCCATGTTGGCAAGATCCACGAATGAGACTAGATCAAGGGACATTCTATGAAACTGCACCTGTTAATTGGGAACTCTCTTGTAGCTCTATTCCCAAAAAAGTAATCTATGAATTAGGAGGAATGGATGAGGAATACGATTTTCAAGGATTTGCTTATGACAATGTAAATATAGCTCAACGAGCTGAATTCCTAGGATACAAGACTTGCTTAGATCAAACTAATGAATATAGAGCTTTAAATCATGATAATTGGTCAATGGAAACTCATAAAAAAGATAGAAGTACAAACATTGCAGAATTTCACATAAATCGAATGAAAGACGTTATTGCGGGTAGATTTCCAATTAAGTTAAACTATTTGACTTAACGTGGTATAATTAAGATAAGAAAAGAGTTAAAGCCAGAAAGGCACTACTCCGTCTATTATGACGGAGTTTTTTTATGAATGATCAGCATACCATCATTGATATGAGTGGTTGGCCTTTTAATCCTAATTTTCAGGATTTTGCATCCTTTTTAGGTCTTCCTGCTGAGAAAGACGCAAAGGGTGTAAATTGGAGATTTGATGAGAAAACTGCAAGTAAAATGCAACAAATTTACCTATGGGGAATGATTAGATCAAAATCAAATGACCATGATATTATTAAGAAAGCAATTTATGAGCTCCAAAGGAAAGTAGGAGTAAATTGGCAGGGCAAAACCTTAATTGAAAGATTATGGCAACATACAACATTTGACACAAATTTTAAAAAAACATTAGAACAATTTATTGTAAGTCAACAAAAGGCGAAAGTTAAAGAAGAACAACAAGAACAAAAAGAACTTCAACAAAAAGCAGAGGATAGACCTCAAAAATCAGAAATATCATCAATCAAACAAATAGGAAAAGTAGATACAATTATAGAATCAATGACTAATGATATGAAAATTAAAGAAATAAAAATACAAAAATCAGAACCAGTACCAATTTAATATGAAGTTTCAAAAAGGACATTTAATGTTTGCAGGAGTAGAAAAAGGATGGTTTAAGAAAGGTTATAAAGGGCGACTTGGTATTAAACATACTCAAAAGACAAAAGATAGATTGAGTAAGATTAGGAAAGAATTAGGAATTGCTAAGGGAGAAAATAATCCCATGTATGGCAAAAATCATTCTGGTGAGACTAGAAGTAAAATTTCTGCATCCAGAAAAGGAAGAATGCCTTGGAATAAAGGAATATCTTTTATGGCAGGTGACAAAAACCCTAATTGGAAAGGCGGAATAACTAACAAGTTAAATATATTAAGACATATCCCTGAATATTATGAATGGAGAAAATTAGTATATGAGCGAGATAATTATGAATGTCAAATTTGTGGAGTAAAAGGAAATGGTAAGAATTTAAATGCAAATCATATTAAAAGATTTGTAGATAATCCAAGTTTAAGACATGAGCCCAACAATGGGATTACGCTGTGTGTTGAGTGTCATAGAAAAATGGTTACAGGTCATGAACAAGAATGGGAATCTTATTTTAATTTTAATATAGAAATGAGGATGATATAAGATGGCACAAATGTCTGAGCATCGAGGAAACGTAGAACCGTTTTTGTCACTTGAAGAACATGATGGGGATCTTACAGCTAAAAAAGTTTCTTTAGTTTCAGGAGCAACAATTTATGCCGTAGTTAATACTGGAGCGGCAGGTGTTCAAAATTCTATTGTTACAGTTGCCAACGCAATGGTTACGGTAACTGTGATAGGGAATGTAACTCTCTCCAATTCACAAGGATATATAGGATTAGTGACCGCTACTCCCGTAGGATTAGTGACCACAATTCAAGCAGGAAATGCTACTATTATTCACGCATCTAATATTACTCTCTTTCCTTCTCCCAATTTTATTGGATTAGTAACTGCATGGCATGGTTCTAATGTTACCTTAAATCAATCAGCAGCTTTTATAGGTCTTACAACAGTTGTTCCTGATTTTGGTTCTAATGTAACCGTTCATACAGCAATCTACTCTGCAACAGGAAATAGTACATTATTTGTAGCCCCAGCTTCTAACAGGTTTTTTCTTACAAGTTTGCATATTAGCTCACTTGGAAGATCAGAGTTAGAAATACGATCAGGAGCAACAACTCTAATTCCCTTTACGTCACTTTCGACAACAGGAGGATACGTGCATGATTGGGATAATCCAGGCTTGCCTTCACGTGCTCAAGCAGATGCATTGGTAGTGAACCTAAACGGATCGGCGACCATAAGCATACTAGCAAGTTGGTATGCTAGACCTTAGTTATGATATGGCTAGACAAACATTGGGGAGCAGACTTCGATTTTATTTGGGCAGGAACTGGTGCTGCTGCTGCTAATCCCCAACTACAGTTCTTTGAGAATTTTCCTGGACATTTAGGAGCTGCATTTTATGCTAGGAGTAGGGCTACTTTAAGTGTTCATGCGGTAAATATTCCTCTAAGTATTTCTTTTAATAATGTTATATTTTTAGCGGGTGTTACCTATGCTTCCTCACGGAGTCTTTCTATCGAATTTGGTCTCTATTCCCTCAATGGTTCTACTTTGTCACTCGCTAATAGCGCGTCTAGACAACTTACTTTTAGCGAAGCAAGTACAAACTGGATGTCGATGGTTACTTCTGCTACTCAGAATATAACTCCAGGTACATGGTATTTTGCACTTAATCAAGTGAGTAGTGCAACTGATGCAGGATTAGATGGTAATATGTCGTTTTATGGTAATTCTTCAATTAATCCAGCTAATGCCATCCCAGGTGGATTTCTTATGGGTAGAGTGACAGCCAGTACTACGGCTATGCCAGCAAGTATTGCTACAAGTGATCTAGACATAACGGGATCAGATGCTATTAGACAACCGTATATAATTTTGACAGCGTGATAAAATATATGAAAGGAGAAATATGGCACAATTAAATTTCGCTTACAATTATAATTTTAATATTATAAATCTAGGTATTCCCGTAAATAGTCTTACGCTTACTTTTTGTCCATTAGTACTTTTTGATAGTCTTTCTTGGTTAAAAGCTAATATACCAGTTGTTGTTGGAGGAACTAGAACAGTTACAAAAACATTCTCGATAAGTATCGGATTATATTCCCTAACTGGTTCCACCTTATCCATTGCAAATAGCATTTTTGGAAGTCAAACATTTCAATATGAAGGAGGTAAAGGAGGGTATTTATCTATGACTTCCACTTCGGCTACACAGAATATTACTCCTGGGACTTGGTATTTTGGAGTAAATTTTTTTACAGGAGGAATAGCTACAGACCACTCATCAGCTTCATTTTATGCAAATTCTTCTATCGCTCCAGGTAATGCTATTCCAGGGAATTTTTTAATGGGGAGAGTAACTGCAAGTACGAATGCTATGCCAACTAGTATTGCAACGAGTAATTTGGATATAACGGGAGCTGATGCAATTAGACAGCCTTATATTATAATAACAGCATGAAAGGAGAAATATGCCACAATTAAATTTTGCAAGAAATATAGGATTACCTCATACAGACCTTATTAGAATCTCTAATGGAACAATGACCTTTTCTCCTTTTAATTTAGGTCAATCTATATCATGGAATACTATCAATATTTTTATAAGTAAATCTTCTGCTAATATGACTCATACAATAAGTATTGGTCTATATTCCCTTAATGGTTCTACTCTCTCTTTAGCTAATAGTGCGAGTGGAACTTTTTCAGGAAGTAATAATCAAAGAGCATATGTTTCTTTAACTGCTACTTCTGCTACCCAGAATCTTACACCTGCCACTTGGTTTTTTGGATTACTTTTTTCTACAGGTGGAAATAGTGGCCTTGATATAGTAGGACAATCAACAATCAATGCAGGAAATGCATTTCCTGGAGGATTTATAGGAGGCAGAATGACAGATTCAACTAATGCATTGCCTTCTTCTTATGCAACTTCAAATTTAGATATAACAGGAAATGATGGAATGAATGTAACATATATTCTTTTAACAGCATAATTATGGCACAATATAATATATTCGAAAATTTTCCACTTTTTCATTTTTCTCCTGCTGCGGTTTCAAATACTAATTCTCTTTTTATAAATGGTGTTGTTTTCGATCATAGTGTATCACTTAATACAATCAATGTTTTATTTTTTCAACAAAATTTAGGTACTAACAGCATTACTGTATCATTTGGTATTTATTCATTGAATGGAGCAAGTCTTTCTTTACAAAACAGTGGTTCAACAAGTACTAGTATTGGGGGAGGAGCAACAAGATTTTTAAGTTTTACAATGTCAGCTGCAGAAAATCTTAGTCCAGGAAATTGGTATTTCGGAATAATTAATAGCCAAAATACTTGTCGGATTGGAGGAATGGTTGGTCGTACAGCTTCAGGTGGTGCACCTGGTGGAGTATTAGTAGATGGAGTTTACTCAGCAAGTCAAACTGTTTTAGCAGCCTCTTATGCAACTTCTGATTTTATTGTTTATGGAGATAGTAGTTCAACAGTTTCAACATATCCCTATATTCTGATTTCAGCCTAATTATGAATAAAGTAAACGTACAAACAGTAGATCAATTATTACAACAAGCTCAATTTAGAGAATCTTTTAAAGCTATGCCTCAAGGAGATACTTTCAAAGATCTTTCAACTATCTGTATTATTCCTATTCCTGGGCCTTTAACTGAAAAGAAATTCCTAAATTGTAAGAAATGTAAAACTAAAAATGAATATGAATCTTGGCAATTTTCAGGACTACATCCAATGTTTGTAGAGGCATATAAACGATTAGTAAGGCCAATGAATGTACCATATCTTGAGATGATGCCATCAGGGTATGAAGTAGGAGATGCATATAATAAAGCAATTGAAATGATTTTAGGAAACCCCGCACTTAATAAGTTTAAATTTGTCCTAACGGTAGAATATGACAATATTGTTCCTTTTATTCCTAACTCTCAAGGGCCTTTGATGATGCTTTATGAAACTATAGAAAAGGGGTTTGATGTGGCAGGAGGACTTTATTGGACTAAGGGGATACCTTCAATGCCTCTTATTTATGGAGATCCCAAGGAAGGAAGAAAATCACCAGCAGGAATGTTTAAAGTAATTCATCCAACACATAAACCTAAGCCAAAAGGATGGAAACCTGGGCAGATCGTAACAGGGGAGTGGAGAGACGGCGATATTATAGAATGCAACGGTATGGGAATGGGATTCACGCTTTTTAAACTTGACTTATTTAAAGATAAGAAAATTAAAAAGCCGTGGTTTGAGACTCGTTCAGATCACGGCAAGAATGGGCCAAGACAATATACACAAGACCTTGCTTTCTTTGAGAAATTTAGACAACAAGATTATAGATGTGCTATAAATACGAATGTGAAGGTAGGACATTTGGATTTTAGAACAGGACAACCTTTTTAATTATGGCTAAAATAACTCTACCAAAAGATATACTAGACAAAGATGGTATAATCACAGGTGATTGTACTCATCCAGCAGGACATTGTTATGGTAGCGATGGGGGAAGTGGAATACCTGCGAATTTGAAAGTGGCTCCTGGTCGTGGAGGCGACGTGGAGGTTTGGCAATTAGACTCTCTAAAAGAAGTAATAGAAAAGAAAGAAATATATGAAAGATGTCAATATTGTCTCAAACTAAATTATGCCAAAGATAAAGAAAAATAAAATACGGCTGGATTTGGCGTCAGGTAACAACAAACAAAAAGGCTATATCGGGGTCGATATAATTGGCCCACCAGATACAGATGCGGATGTTGTACATGACTTAATGAAATTCCCATGGCCCTTCGAGGACAATAGCGTAGATGAAGTATTCGCAAGCCACTATTTGGAACACGTGCCTCACTCGACACCTGAAATAAACAGGCCAGGCTTTGATGACCCTATGTTCCACTTTATGGATGAAATTTACCGAATCCTAAAACCAGGAGGATTAGCAAGATTTGTTTGTCCCTATTATACTTCAGTTCGCGCTGTTCAAGATCCAACACACTTAAGATTTATTTCAGAACCTATGTTTAATTACTTTAATAAGAAATGGAGAGAAGAACTAAATCAACTCAAACATTACCCAGTTAAATGTGATTTTGAGATAGTTAAATTAGATCATGCAATAAGCGAAGAATTTACAGGGAAGAGTCAAGAGGCTGTGGCTTATTCTGCGATGCATTTTTGGAACACGGTTATGGATCTTCAGGTAACGTTACGAAAACCTAAAAAGGCTTGACGTTATCTGGTATAATATAGAAAAGGTAGAAACTTAAAAGTAATACCGCCTTAAAAAGGCGGTTTTTTTTATGCCAATTTTTTATTCTATAGACGAACAAATCAAAAAACTGACTGCCAAATCCAATGGCGGAGAAACTCTTAAAAGACTTTCTGATGCAAGAACTACAGTTTATGGTAATGGTAGAGCTTCTGATGAGCTTACTTATCTTAAAGGTCAAAATACAGATGCAGTAAGTGTTAATACTCATCTTCCTGACGCTTGGGATAGATTTGCAGGAGCTCGCGGTGTAACAGGAACAAATACTTATCAAGAAACTCACAGAAAGAAACAAGCATTTTTCAGAACGCAATCATATCCGTAGGACGATATGAGAAGGAAGGTGATTTTATGCCAACATTACCAAATTTAAATTCAGATCCAGCAGATTATATCGGAGATGATGCTCAACCAGCGTTAAGGATTCGAAATGTAGGTACAGGGCCTGGAGCTTTTCTTGAAGGTTTAGTATCAAATTCAGGTGCATCTATTGATAGAGTGGAACTTGGAGGAACAGGTGCAGGAAATATTTTAGCAGCAAATGCTAGTATTGGACAGCAACTTGTTCTATCTACTCCGTCAAGGGCTAGTGGAGCTTTTCTTAAATTCAATGCAGGATTAGTATCTTGTACGACTATTTTAGCGACTACTGGTGCGACAGCAGGAACATTTGCAATTCGTGTTGTAAGACCCGATGGAACTTTTGGATGGATACCAGTTTATCCAGATGGGACCGTGACCGCGGCCGCCCTATGATTAGCTTGATTTAACAATCTAAATTAAATATGGGAGATAGGGGAGACTCTATGAACAATATTAAAAAATGTATTGTTTGCGAGAAAGATATCCGTAAAGCAATCAACCGAAGTAGAAAAAGTTGGAAGAAACAAAAATTTTGTTCTCGCCAATGTCATTCCCTATCTCTCAAGGGTAAGCCTACATGGAATAAGGGATTAAAAGGAATGCAGATTGCTTGGAATAAGGGTTTAGGACTTAATAGTAGAATTTGTAGATGTGGAAATATAAAACCTAATCATTATGCTAAACAATGTTGGCAATGTTATAAGAAACAGTCTCATATTCCTTGGAACAAAGGAAGAAAATTAAGTTTAGAATTGCGTAAAAAACTTAGTAAAGCTCATATTGGTAAACAAAAGGGGAATAGAAATCCTGCTTGGAAAGGCGGTATTACCCCAATAACTATAAGAATGAGAAATCAGTTTATCAAAAGAATACATAAAGAAATTCTTAAACGAGATGATTATACTTGCCAAATATGTGGACAAAGAGGGGGAGACTTGAATGTTGATCATATACAGCCTTGGGCTGAATATGTAGAGCTTAGATTTTCTATGGATAACTGTAGAACCTTATGTATTAGTTGTCATTATAAAATTACTTTTGGAAGACCCATACCTAAAAATAGTAAATGGGGAAGGAGCAGTCAGTGGCTTTAAATGTTTCGCTAAACGATATTGAGGGAAAAGTAGCTGCGATTTTGGATCAAAACGAAAGTACAAGTGCGATAAGTGCGACTGACTATTCCCTACGAAGAGAGTACATTAACATGGCACAGCGTGAATGGGCAGAAACCTACGATTGGCGTTCTCTATACCGAGAGAGCAATTTGAGAGTCTCTACTTCTACGGGGAATGCCAGCGTAGCAATGCCATCTGATTTCAGGAAATTAGCTCAAATGCCCCGAATTACTTATGATGGCGCAACAACAGAGTTCTTCCCTGAAATTAGACCACAGGAAAAACATATGTATTCTGATACTGATCTCTATATCTATTTACTAGGAGATCAGAATGCAGGATTTACAATGTTTGTGAACGCAGGGACTCTGTCAAGTGGAGCATCAATTCATCTCCCATATTATAGAAGTCCTGCATCTTTGGTCTCGCCAGCAAATATAGCTATGTGTCCAAACCCTGAATATTTAGTTCAGAGAACACTTGCTTATGTTTGGGAAAGTCAAGCAGATGAAAGATTCCCTCAAGCAAAATTTGAGGCGGATAAGATCTTAAGACAAATGCTTGAATACGAACAAGTATATGGAGAAAGCTATGTAGATCGCGTACAAACAACTGAAAGAAAGAATTTTAGTAATTTTAGATGGGGTAAAAGCTCGTAATATAATATGCCAAAGTTCAGGACTCAGAGGCCACCGTTTAATCCACCCCGCGAACTTGTGTTCGAGTGGGAGGCTTTTAATGGTGGGCTAAATACGCTCTTTAAGGATACAGAGATTGCTGATAATGAGGTAGCTCAATTCCAGAATTTAATGTTAGCTGGAAAAGGAATACCTACTAAACGTTGGGGTACTGATCTTTATTTTACGGCCTATACCTCAACAGCGACTATCTCTGTTAGAGGATTAGGAGGATTTTATCAAAAAGATGGAACAAATCAATTACTTTCCGTTACGGATCAAGGCTTTCTAAGCCGCCGTAATGGTAGCTCTTTTACAGCAATAAATGGTGTTTCTTGGGCGTCAGGATCAAATGTTGAGATGACTCAAATTTCAGACAGAATGTACTTTGTTGGAGGGTCAAGAGAACTTGCTAGATATTCAAATCCAACTCTCGTAGGCTTTCCAACAATCGGACTTCCTACAAGCGTAGGACTGTCTCAATTATCAGGAGCAAGCGGCCCGCGTAACTGGTCATATAGATTAACTCATATTACAGATGTAGGTGAAACTGTAGCTTCCTCTGCAATAGTTTTAAATAATCAACCTGAAGATACTAATAAAGGGACAATTAGAGTTGCTTGGACTAATGTATCAACTGCTTCTGGAATTAGAAAAGGAACCAATATATATAAGGGGGATTTAGGAAGAGAGACCTTCGTAGCACGTGCAGATGGGGAATCTGCCTTTTGGTTAGATGATGGTACAGCAGTTCCTACCCAATTTGCTTTTCCTCCTACAGTAGATGGTACTGGAGGAGCAAATGCAAAATATATCGTTAGGTTTCAAGATCGATTGGTAATAGCAGGGGTTACGAATGACCCAACATTAGTAATGATTTCAGGAGCAGAGCCTTTGCATGAAAGATTTGATTTTGGATCAAATGGGGGATTTGTAAGAGTAGAACCAGACTCGGGAGATGATATTACAGGACTTGCAGTTAAAGCAGATAAAATAATCGTATTTAAAGAAAGATCTGTTTGGCAAATTACTCTTGAGCAACGGGCATATAAGACAGTTAATGAGATTACACTAACAGCTCTTGATCCACAGGTTCAATTGATAACAGCATCGATTGGATGCGCGAGTCATAGAACAATCCAGAATGTTGAGAATGATATTCTATTCTTAGCAAAAGGAGGAAGAGGAGTTTTTGTTCTTGGTAATGAACCTGGAATTATAGGAGATATTTTAAGAACTAATGAAGTATCTATTAAAGTCCGACCTTTCTTTGAATCTTTAACAGCAAGTGAAGAGTCGACTGCTTGTGGGATATATTTTGGTAATAAATATTTCTTGGGAATACCTTCAAAGAGTCAAACAATGGTATTTGACAGAGAACGTTCAAGTTGGTTAGGGCCGTGGACATTTGATGGGAGAATATTCCATGTTTATTATGATTCGAATGATCAAGCGAATCTGTTAAAGGGAAATGTAGTAGGCCCAGATGTTGAGAGAATTCTTCAAAGTTACCCTGGTGATAGAGGAGTAGCATTTGAAACAATTCTTAGAACTAAACGAGAAGAATTTAAAGATTTTTCACATTTTAAAAATATCAAGAATATTTTTACTTTATGGCGCGATTTAGCTGGATCAGTGAGTGCAGATATACGTTTAGAAGAGGCGGGAGGAAACACTATTACAGCCAAGAGTTTTACAGTAACAACAGGTTCTGGAAACTCAGGCTTTGGAGCAGATTTTTTTGGTAATACTCAATTTGGAGATTCTGAAGAAAAGGGAGAAGCAAGAGATCTCTCAGAAGTTGTAAAACAGGCATTATTAAATAAATCAGCACGTAATGTGCAAATGATAATAAAGACAAGTGCATTAAATGATGATTATAAACTTATGAAAATAAGAGGAGAAGCAAGAATTATCGGGCAGTTTAGACCGTCCCGATGGAAAGTTGCTTTAATTCCATTTCTGATTACGTGGGGGTTTGCGGAGATTGTGAGAATATTCATAATTTCTATGCCATTTACTATGACATGAACGGCACCAAGTAATAAGATTTTTCAATGAAGCATTGAAAAAATTTAAATCAATATGATGAACAACAAGATTATTTTTAGAAAAACAAATTTGACAAGAAAAATTGTCTCTTTTAATAACTTTTTCTTTAATAAGACGTGGAAAAGTACCTTTGTATCTTTTAGCATTTTTAGAATTACCATGTTTGTAAGCAGGATTAAGTTTACCTATTCTTATTTTACTAAGTTTTTTTCTAGTGTCATCAGACAATTTTCTATTTTTAGATGTATAGATACTAGCACATATTCTGGAACAGTATCTACCTCTACCTTGATTGATTCGAGATTGACGAGTCAAAAAGGTTTTACTACAATTAGGACATATAATCTCAAGTCTTTTGGCTCTAATAGATCCTTTGATGGAAGCTCGAGTACAAATAATAGAACAATACTTTCCGCCTCCTTTTTTAATTTCAGCAAACCATGTGTAAAAAGTTTTATTGCATCGCAGGCAATTACGACTTATCATACTAGGGTAGATTATACCAACTGGTTAATTAAAAATCAAGAAAGGATGGTGAGTTAGCTACGGCAACTTTATTTAGAGCAGGTGGAGTAAATTTTTTATCAACAACCTTAAGTGGTGCTATAACATCTAGTGCAACAACAATTACACTAACTTCAACCACAAATGTAAGAGCTCCTGGATATCTTGTAATAAATCGAGAAGATGGATCAGGTACAGCTACCCCCAATGCTCGAGAAGTAATCTTTTTCACAGGTATCTCGGGGAGCGATTTAACTGGAGTAACAAGAGGTGCAGATGGATCAACAGCTCGTTCCCATTCAGACGGAGCATTAGTTGAACAAACTATGACTGTAGGAATGTATAATTCGCTTGCTTCAATTGTTGATCTAGGACTTGATAATGATGGATATTTAAGAGCTATTGCTTCTCCTGTCTCGATAGCAAGACTTGAAGCTCCATTTGGAAGAATTCCCTCTGCTCTTATTTCTACTGCAACAATTTTAGGGCATCTTAATGCATCTGGGGCATCAATTGTAGGATTTCCTGCGATAATAGGAAGTGAAATAAGAACCTTTATCTCAGGGGCTTCAACTATTCTTACGACTCCTATCCCTGCCCATAGAACTGGTACATGGAGTTATGTCAATTTCATAACTCGCACTATAGCATCAGGTGCATCCATGTTTATAGATTTGAATAGAAATGGGACATCAATCTTCGATGCTGGAACAAGACCTGTAATTGCAGGAGCGGGAACCTTTTATTCTTCTGCCTCTATTTTGACCAGAGCATTTACAAGAGGAGATAGATTCACTATGGATATGGATGGTGCTGCAAGTGGAGGACATATGACTGATTACTTGTGGACATTAGTTAGCGAATAATATGGCACAACTTAGTCTTAAACAACTTGTAGTTGCTGGTGGAGGAGGAGGAGGTAGAAATAGTTTTTCTGCTGATTCAAATGGCCGTGCAAGCGGTGGTGCTGGTGCAGGAGGATTTCAATATAATGCTACCGCCACAATTACAGGTCCAGGAACTTATACAGTAACTGTTGGTACGGGTGGTGCTGGTGGTACAGGTGGTAGTGAAAAAGGAACTAATGGAGTAGATTCTTCTTTTAACGGGGTGACCTCAACTGGAGGCGGTGGGGGAGGCGGACATTCAACAGCAGCTGTAGTTGAACCAGGAAACGGAGGCTCAGGTGGTGGTTCTTCTGGTGGAACTGCGGGTACTGGTACAGTAGGACAAGGAAATAATGGAGGAACTCACTCTTCTGTTTCCCCAGACTTTAATGGTGGAGGAGGCGGTGGGTCAAGTGCAGTAGGAGCAAATGCAGGAGTTGGATCAAATGGAGCAGGAGGAGCAGGAACGTCTAATGATATTACTGGTGCTGCTGTAACCCGAGCAGGAGGCGGTGGAGGAAGTGGCTCAAGCGGCACAGGTGGAGCTGGCGGATCAGGTGGCGGTGGTGCTGGGGGTTCTAGTACAGCAGGTAATGCAGGCACAGCAGGTACAGCAAATACTGGCGGTGGAGGAGGAGCTTCTAATCAAGGTGTACCAGGTACAGGTGGGTCAGGAGTTGTTATTATAAGTTATGTTACTGCGGATTGGACAGCATTTGCGGTAACGGGTGGGACGGTAACAACAGATGGAGCAAATACAGTCAGAACTTTTAATAGTAGCGGAACATTAACTATTGAAGGAGGAGCAACAGGAGGAGTAATTTTACAATGATAATCTTATGTAAGGAGGTGATTTATAAATGTTTGGACAAATAGGACGTACGTTTGGTAGTTTATTTGGAGGAGCAAGACAAGCTGCAGGGAATTTAGTAGCTGCTGCAGGTGGTGCATTAGGTATTCCAGAAACTGGACTATCTGAGCGCATTGCTGGACGGCCAACTCCTCGAGGAGAGGCAGTAGGTAAAGCTCAAGCTCAATATAATCCCTTTGGTAGAGTTAGCCCACAACAGGCAGCACAACAAAGGGCCTTCCAAAACTTGCCCCCCTCACAAAAAGGAGGTGGTAGTAGTGGCGGAGGAGCTGCAGGAGGTGGAGTTTCAGGTGGAGGTGGACAACCAACACCAACAGGAGATCAAGGATATCAAGGTTTTCAAGAACAACCATCTGAAGTAGATACATCATATATAGATGAATTGTTAAATCCTGCCCTTAGTGCACTAGAAGGGTTAGAAAGTGAAACCCGTTCGCTTTTGGGTGGAGGAGAACAACAGGCAGAGGCATATAGGAGTGCTGCTGAAGCAAAGGCAACAGGAGCAAAACAAACTGGATTAGGACAAGTGCAAACTCAGGAAGCAGGAGCGAAAACTGCTGCTGAGGAGGCAGAATTCCAACAGAGACGTGGATTTGGTGAAATCTCTCAACAATTTGGTGGAAGATTTGGTCGATCTGGTTTTGGTCAAGGTGTCTTAGGATCAATAGCTGAAAACACTCTTCAAACAGTAGGAAGAATAAGAACTGGTCTTCAAGGAGTAGTTCAGGAATTGAACACAAGACGTAACCAGCTCGAAGATATCTTTAATAGCGCAGTTCAAGAAGCAAGCTCTGAAGTAGAGAATCTTAAACAAAATGCGAGAGGAAAACTTCAGAATGCCTTGGCGCAAATAGGACAATCAAGAGTTGCTCTTCAGACCAGGAAATCAGAACTTGTAAATAGTGCACTTGAAAACTATAGACAAACGATAGCGCAGGTTAATGCTAGAAATACTGAATTTCAGCAACAACTAAGTTTGCAGAAGCAACAATCAGATCTAAGAATTCAAGAAGCACAGGCTAGAGCAAATAATTCCTTACAGAATCTTCCAAGCTTCTCATTACAACCAGGAGAAACTAAGTTTATCCCCTTGACTGATCTTGGAGGGCAACAAGGAATTGACCAATTTAGTGGAACTCAGTTACCAGGTGGAGTGACAACTGGGACAGCAGGTCAATTTGGAGTATTTAGTAGCCCTAAAGAGAAAGAACTTTCTCCTTATAAGAAAGCCCTGCAAGATGCAAGAATTAATTTAGGGGAATAATATGCCATTAGAAAGACTGAGACAAGGATTTTCGCAAATATTCGCTGCTCCACAAGCGTTAATAGGTAACGTGGTTAAAAAATTTAATCAGCCTATTACTGCTCGTGGGATAGGGACAAATAGGCCTAATTTTACGCAACCTATTCAAATTATAAGAAATTTTACAACTTCATTCAATAAACCAATAACAGCCCAAGGTGTAGGTGGACAGGGATATGGATTATTAAATCAGCCTGCTAGAACAAGGATTCAACCTTCTACTGTAAATAGATATATGAATGTTCAAAATTTTGTACCTCAACCTATTAAACAGGCAAGGCTTAACATAGGACAAACCTTACAAAGGTTCCCAACTATAGATCAACTAAAATTCAACGTACCTTTTTTAAACAATGTCTTGCCCCGTGATCCTATTAGTCGTTTCGTAGCAAATCAACCATCTGAAACAGTTCGGTCAATTGGAAGAGTACTAGCTAATCCGAAACCTCTTGAACAAAGAACTTTTGGAGAAAAATTGGAAGCATTCGGAAATCTTGCTATGGTTGCTCCCATCGGGAGAATAGCAGGTAAGCTACCAGGATTGAGAGGGGCAATCAATAAACAATTAGAACCAGCTGTTAAATACTTAAGGGGTAGGTTAACTCCACAAGATGTAGCTGAGATTGAAGAATTTATAGATTTATCATTCAAATCTCGTGGAAGAGGGAACCTTGGGAAAATAGGACAATTAACACATGCAGGGCTTACTGAAGCCATCCCTGAGGCAAAGACATGGGGTTCTCAGCGACTTGCTAAAGCTGCCCAGTATATACTTAATAGATTATCAGAGTCCCCAGATACCAGTGCGAAATTAGGTTTATCAATAGCCGATATTGGGCAACAGTTCCAAAAAGAAAGAGGATTTATTAAAACAGTGAGAGGAGCTAAGCTAACTGCCCCAGAAGTAGCAGCAGGAGTTAAAGGGACTTATTCCCCTATTACAAATCAGGGAACATTAACTCAAGCTCAACAGATTGTAGATCAAGGATACGATGTAGCAAAACAACGCGTATTAAAAGAACCTCTGTCAGCAGAAACCAATGTAATAGGGCAGGAGATTATGAGAAGAGCACAAAGTGAGGGGAGATTTGATGAAGCAATAGAACTTGCAGAAACGTTGGCTAAGAAAGGAACAGAAGCAGGCCAAGCTACTCAAGCATTTTCTATTTGGTCTCGATTAACGCCTGAAGGAATGTTAAGGTACGCAGCTAAAACTATTCAACAAGCAACCTCAGAACGGGGAGTTTTAGACAAAGTATTTGGCAAGATCCCTAAGCAGCTTACCCCAAAAGATTCAGAACTTATAACTGACTTTATGAATAAAGCAAATCAAGCAACTGATCCCGCTTCTCAGGAGAAGTACGCCAAATTAGCTTTGGATGTTATCAATGATAAAATCCCCTATGGAGTAAATGAGATGTTAGATACCTTTAGACTTAATAATATCTTGTCGAATCCCCGATCTCATATGAGAAATATATGGGGGAACCTTTTAAATACTTATGCTTTGCGTCCTGCCCAACTGGCAGCAGAAGGAAGACCACTTGAAGCAATCAAATATGAAGTAGGGGCATTAAAATCTCTACCCGATGCAATAGAAGATGGGCTTAAAGCTTTTAAAGGAGACCTATCAACCTTTGGGAAATTAGATATTCGACAAACAAGGGGGAAGAAAGCACCAATTATATTCTCAGGTGCGCTTAGAGCGCTTGAAGCAGAAGATAAATTCTTTACTAGACTCATTCAAAGTGGTGAGATTGCACGCGGAAAGACTGCTGAACAAGCAACAAAGTTCGCTGATGAACTTTTATTTCGAAAGAGTATTGGAGATAAAGAAGCACAAGGATATTTACTCAATTTTTTGGATGATTCTATTGGAAGTCTTTTAAAGTTTGCAGCCCGTACCCCAGCGGTAAATTGGTTTGTACCTTTTGCAAGAACTCCATTTAATATAGCCAAGATGTCTCTTGAATATTCTCCAGTAGGATTAGTTACTATTCCTGGAGCACAAAACACAAGAAATCAAGTAGCCAAAGCTGCTATTGGATCTCTTGTTACTTTATTTGGAGCACAGCTTGCTATGGAAGGAAGGACTACTTTTGCTCCACCTACAGATCCAGAGGCTAAAGAGCTTTTTTACGGGTCAGGTAAACGTCCTTTTTCTATACAAGTAGGGGATAAATGGATTCCAGTAGCATATCTTGGGCCATTAGGGTTTTCGATGATGCTACCTGCTATGGTCAAATACTACAATGATGAAGCTCCAACTGCATTAACTTCAGGTGATACAGAGAAAATGTTTCAACTTGCAAATGCTATGATTTACTACTGGTCACAACAAACACCGTTAGCTGGGGTTGGTAACTTTGTAGACTTAGCAAGAGGGAATACTGACCTTAATTTCCTTCGTAATCTAGGATTTACTGCTTCTCAGATAATTCTCTATACTGGGCTTTTTAATTATGCAACTCAAGTTTTAGATCCCATTTTTAGACGTCCTCAAGGATTTGGAGAACAAGTATTAGCAGGTATTCCTGAACTCTCAAAGAATTTGGATTACTATACTACACCCGAAGGATTACCAGCAGAACGTCCCCCTTCAGCTACAAGTTTACCTTATACATTAGGGACAAGGGAACCCCAATACGAAATTCCTCTCAAAGCAAGAAATACAAGACTGCAAGAAAATAAATTTTTAAAGGAAAGCGATAAAGATTTTGAAAGAATAGAAGAACGAGCCAAAGATCTTATAGAATCAGGAAATTTAGATCAAGCAAGAACCATAATAGCTGAGAATAAAGATTTATTCCAGAAAGGTATGTTAATTAAAGAAGCCCGTAAAAGAATTAGGACTTTACAAGATGTACGAGATGAAGCAGCCTCTGATAAACGTTTAACAGAGGAGCAAAGACAAAGAATGATGGAAACTATTCAACAAGAAATGCAAAGACATTTGAATTTAGTAGAAGGATTATGATTGATATTTGGCCAGAAAATATTATAATATGTCCTAATCCTGATGATGAAGAATGATCTTTCTAAATATCAAATAAAAGAACTTCAAACAGATGTAGCATCTCTTAAAAAAGACGTAAGGGAGATTATGGAAAATGAACTCCCTCATTTAAGAGAACAGCTAGTAAGTTTATCAACCCAAGTTAAAGTCTTGGGGGCTATAAATATATTAGCTGTATTATCAGTAATAGCATTTACCCAGATTTTAAAATGAATTATCAGGAGTTTAAAAACAAATATAACGGTAAGGGGATAGATTTTGACGGGTTTTATGGTTTCCAGTGTATGGATCTTTACCAACAATACAATAAAGAAGTCATTGGTGGCCCACATATTCCTTCTAATGCTTCTGGGGTATGGAGTAATTATCCTAAAGAACTTTACGATAGAATTGAGAATACTCCTGAAGTTATTCCGCAAGAAGGGGATATAGTTATTTGGAATAATAATGTAGGAGGAGGATATGGGCATATTGCAGTATTCGATTCAGGAGATATAGATAAATTTGTTTCCTTCGATCAAAATTGGCCCGTAGGATCTGTTAGTCATCTTCAAAATCATACTTATACCAATGTATCGGGATGGTTAAGACCTAAAAACTTACCCCAACCTATAGAAACAGTCTCTAAGGAAAAATATGATATAGATATTGCTTCACGGGACAATCAGATTAGAGAAAGAGATGAGGAGATAAGAAAATTGGTAGGACAAGTTCAAGAAGTTAAAGAGAAATTACGAATAATAGAGTTAGAATTAGATGGTGTTAATGGTGCTATAAAAGAAAAAGATCAGAAAATTCAAGAACTTAAAGAGAAACTAGCAGAGTGTGAAAATAAACCTCCAATTAGCGAACCTGAACCTACAGTGCCACAAATATCAAATAATTCAGCAGAGCCTCAATTTGATATAATCAGAGCGTTACAGGAGCTTTTCATGTTTGTCAAAAATCTTTTCAAAAAATGAGTAAAAAATATCTTAATAAGACTTATTTTGTGAAATGTAGGAAGTGTGGATTATTAGAAGCAAGAGAGAATTATTATTCCTATATTTGCAAGAATTGTAAAACTCCATCCTTATATGGTAGGGGCTGGGACAGGGCGAATAAATTGGCCCGTTTGAGAGATAAAGTTTGTCAAATTTGTGGTGTAGATAAAAGATTACAAGTGCATCATAAAGACGGGAATATCAAAAATAGTAATTTGGATAACTTAATTCTTTATTGTCAATCATGTCATCAATCACAACATAGAACAAATTTTAAAGAAATTAAAGATTTAAGAATAGGCAAATATGGTACTCGCTTGATTTATGCCTAATAGAATTATTAGTCAAATTAAAAAAATAATTAAACAACGAAAAAAAGAACTCAATCATAAGGAAAACTTATCTGATGTTTTTACACTTAGATGTGAAATTTGTGGAAGCACTAAAACAAAATATGATGGTAAAGATTTTGAGCTTTGGGATAAAGACTTATGGGAGAAGGATCATAAACATGGAATTATCAGAAGATTACTATCTAAGCTGAGGAGGAGGTGAAGAATAAGTGGATAGATTAATAAATAATACTACGGCAACGGGTAAAGCTGGTAAGACTTTATTGTGGACTGCGGTATCAGTAGTTCTAGTATCTGTCGTATCAACCATAATAGATAGACCTGAACTTTTTAATCCAGTAGTGGTTGCTACGGCTAATATAATTTTGGTATTCTTGAAGAATTTTGTTGATAGGAAGGTAGAAAATATTTGAAAGAACAAAAACCTAATCAAGTAAGACACAACCAAAATCTTTCACGACTGCATGGGATGTGGCATGGAACTTTTTATGAGAATGGTATCCCAAGAGTTCCTATCAGAGTTAAATTAAGAGATAGGTGGGGGACTCTTATGCCTTCAGGAGATTTATTTATTGAACCTTATCCTTCAGCAAAAAGAGGTGAGTCACCAACCCAAGGGATGCAGTCCGAAGTAGAAAAACAAGAAAATCATAAGACAAGAAAGTCTAAGTGGATATGACAGAAAGATATTTTGATGCTTGGTTTATTCAGGGAGAACAAGGAAAACTTCCTCCTATAAAGATATTTAAAGGTAGGATTCAAGAAGATGTGGTGAAAAGTATTGATGCAGCAGGTGGATTACAAAATATAAGTGAAATTATTCCCATTGAATCTTATGGAGAATTTGAGGGAAAAAGAATGATACGTATCTCAGATATCTGGATTGAGGTCGTTAGGCCTAGGGAGAAAGTAATATGAGTAGAGAGATTTTTCAGGGGAATTTCAGAATTAATGAGGAAAATCAGTTTAAGGTTGGTTTACCAATTCTTTATAACACATGGAAAGAGATTGCAAATCCTCAAGAAGACTATATCGGAGGCTGGGATAGAGATTCTGATGGATTTGATAGAAGTATCCATGATATGAACCAGCTAAGACTGAGATTAAAAGAAGAAGGGAAATTATAGTTCCTTAAGAATTGTTTTCCATTTTATTTTTTCTAACTGTCTATCCTTATGTTTGTATGTATTTGCCTGAACCATTAATGAATCAAAACGTCTTCTTCCAAGTTGTTTCAATTTGAAATTTCGATAACTTTCTCTATCATCTGATCCCCAAATTCTATGACAACCCATATCTAAAGTATCACAGTTATCTGGTTCGAAGCGTGTATTTTCCCGTCCTCTACCATAGAAATGGGAAGTTTGGTGTGAAATAGGTAAATTCTTGTGATTAAATTTAACTGGCGAACTACATCTAACACATTCTCTGTCTCTTAAACGAATATATTGGCTGAAGAGAATGTCAGCTTGATCAAGACGTATTTTCATGCGTAAAAGTCTTCGTCTACTAATGGTCTATTCCTAAAGGCATAATCCCAGTATTGTTTCCATAAAGGCTTGGGTCCCGAACAAATCTCACAATATTCAGGATAATAAAGATGATCACAGAAACCTTTAGAATTTCTGATTCTTAAACTTCCTCCACAATGTTCACAAGTCTTCCTAGAACTAATCTTAATTGCTTTTCTAGTCATACGCTTCTTCCTTCTATAATCATATGATGTTGACGACACAGCCATATTACATCAAGTGGTTTAGAATAATCTGAATGATGGGCTTCTGTTTTTGATTCTTCACATCTATAAATTTCACAAGATCTTTTTTTTAATTTACCTTTTAATAACGCATATCTAATTTGTGATCTTGCTCTACCTTTTTGAGGATATTTTCTATAAGCATTCAAAGTAGTTTTAAGTGCTACCTTTTTACCATTACTTGTTTGTCTATATAATTTATTTGCTTTTATTGCTTTTTCTCTATTTCTACGATAGTAGTCATGTCCTCTTTTTTTAACACATTCCTTACAATAGGATTTTAGACCATTTGACTGTTGAGAATCTTTATAAAAATCAGATTGAGATTTTAATTGTTTACAATTAGCACATGCTTTTTTCATTTAAATTAATAATAATTGTTTGATTTGTAGAAGTTGATATAGTTTTATTTCCAGTTTTATCTTGTTCTCTATAGATATCTTCCAATTCTATAGCTACTTTAATTAATTCATCATATATCCATACATATTTTGGAAGCCAAGTAGTATGGATTCTTTGGCTAAAGATTCCTGGTTTAAACATATTACTGTAAAACCACCATATTCTCTGAAAAGATTCAAAGGGATTACGAACATCAAATAATTTACCTACTGGTATAAAAAAAATAACTACTAGAATTGTTATAACGAAAATTATATATTCCATTTATCTTCTGATTTTGTTTGTTTGTCTACCAAACTGTCTACAATTAGGCCATTCTGCATCTCTTATCTCTTTTATTACTTTATTAGCCATTCTACTTGCGGCTCTCCAATTAGGTTGCTTTTTCATAATAATTGCAAACCCCACATTTCTTACACCCACCTCTACCATCATCTATATGACAGACACAATTAGGATTACATTCACATTTAGGACACATTGGATCACCAAATTTATAAACTTTAATAATTGTTTTTTCCATTATTTAAGTTCTGATAGTTCTTGACTTCTAATAATCTTCCTAATTTTATCTGCAAATTCCGTAAATGAATATACTCTCTTAACCATTAATTCTGTCAATCTTAAAATTTCATCAATAACTCTTTCTTCATAAATTTTTGTTGCTTCACCAAGCTTGATTTTTGCTTCAAGTCTATCTTGTTCTTCTTTCATTCTTTATTTAGTGTTGGTTAAAAACTCTTAGAATGTCTTACCCTATAAATCTTCCCAATTAAATTTGCTCCACTTTCTGTATAGCCAATGGCTTTAATTATTTTTTTAACAATGTTTGGTTTATTTCGTTTAATAAAGGTATTAAATTTATCTCTATGGTAGTATGCGAAAGCTAATGCCTCATGCAATGCTAATAATTCATCTCTATTTAGAAAATAAAAATACTTTAGGTTTTTAGCTTCCTCTTTTGATAATTCAACTTTCATACTCTCTTTATTCCTTTAGGGTAGGGCTAGGATTATTTATTTTGTGGCATTCGCATTGACACAATTCCCCACATTCTTGTTCTTTATGAGCTTTTCTTTTTCATCTTACTTAGTATGGTTAGGTAGGAAGTCTATAATTTCATTTAATGCCCTATTGTATCCCAAAACATGTCCTACTGCTGTTTCGGTTGTTTTATAATTCTCAAGCCTAATCTTTTCTAAATTATCTGTACTTAAACTTTGGTTCATTCTTTTTAACTTATAGATCAATCTCTTATTTTGTTGCACCATAGCAAACTTCATTCCTTCTGCAAATAATGGTGATGGTTTTATTTCTTTCTTTTTCATTCCTCTTTCCCACCCCTTTTAGAGAGGTGGGATAGCTCATCAATTTCTGAAATACCAAAATAGTTCTCCATATCTTTTATTGCTTGATAATAGCCCTGACCATATAAATCAGCTTTCATAATATCTCTACGAGCCTTATTACGAATAAATTTAATCAAAGCACTTAACCCTTCAACTTTTTGTGTTTCCTCTCTCCCTTTTATATACACTTCTTGTAGGGCTTGGGATAGCCATTGTTCCATTTCCTCTTGCTCTTGGTAAATTCTAGGCCCATCAACAGCAGCTAAACCATTAAAGAAACTCCCATACTTTTCCTGAAACTCTTTTATCTTATCTTGTATTATTTTCATATCTATTACTAAGTATTAACCTCTATCTATATCCTCCTTACTAGGGTTTAGATTTATCTACTCCCATTCTTTTTGCCCAATCTTCCCAAAACATATCCTCTTCCCGATCATGTTCTTCATCTCCATTATGCCCACAAAGCCATCCTATCATTCCTTGTGGTGCTCCACATCTTGAGCAACTACCAACTATATTTTTATCAAAATTGCTCATCTATCTATATCCTCCTTACTTCTTATTTTGAGTCAACAAACTTTTTTCTGCCTCAAATAATATTCCGCTCGTTAAATTTCTAACATCAGTTTCAAACAAAACCTTTTGTATTTCAGTAAGTTCATCCCAAGAAGTTCCATACTGTCCCAACATACCAATAATAAATCTTTTCACCTTTTCTTCAAATTTTATTGAATATTCTATCTTCCCCATAATCTATATCCTCCTTACTTCTTGCCAATTTTGATAAAAAGTTTCCCAATTTGAATAAGGACAAATACGAGGAGATACAATTACTGGTCTCTCATTTATCCATAAAAACCCAAATCTTTCAATCTTAATAGTTAAATTGTATATTTTACCTGTTTTATAAAAGGATACTTTCCGATAAGGCTTACTTATAAATTTATTTTTCATATTCTATGTCGCCTTGTATTTAATTTTTAACTCCCAGATGTACAAAACCCAACATAAATATTACTGCTATTAATGCTCCTAGCACGAACCAGGTTAGGTCTTTCATGGATTTTTTTATTCCCATTTCAATAAATCTAAATGTTCATATAGCCAGCCTATAGCCCACATTGCTTGACAATTTGCACAACTAGGATTAGGAAATTTACAGGGCTTTTTACCATACCCTTTCTCAAGGTATTTAAGTGCTTGTTTAAAAATTTCTAATTCCTTTTGTAGGCGTTTTTTCTTTTTCATACTATTTTCATTGAAAAGCTCTATCGAAGGGCAGTTTAAGTAAAGGCAGGAATCACCCTTTACCCTATCTTTTTAGTCTGATTCCGACTGTATGGCTATATTTCAATAACCCTGTTTATCAGCTTAGCTGTCCCTCCATAGAACCTTCCAATTTCCCCATCCTCATTTAAGTCCTTTGTATAGCCTACTACCCTGTCTAAGTAATAGGCTACGAAAGTACTTAAGGATTTATTCTTACTGTATAAGCATTTCAATTCTTTCATTACTTCTGATTTCGTATAGATTCTCTTTATATTCTCCATTACCTACAGGGCCTGAATATAGCTTTTCTACATTCATTACCCATTGAGTAGGTGTTTCATAATATCGTTTTCTAATCATTGCCATTCACCCCATTGATAACCATTACAAAATCTAGCCCCCTTATTAGGACTATATTCTCTGTGATACCATTTACCATTTTTATTCTTTACCATTTGAATATTATGTTCTTCACATTTGCTTTGAGGAGCTATAGCTTTTACAGTTTCTTCAGAAGCTATAACGCCTATAGTTTCATTTTTAGTATCATCTACGTACTCTTCGTGTTTTTCCTCATTATTCAGCCATATCCTAGCTATATCTACATCACCCTTAAATGAACTCCAATCATCTCCTCTTACTACAAGAATTTCTCCATTTTGTTTAGCAGAGCTAAACTGAAATTTATATTGATCAGCCATTGTTCGCCTCCCCCCATGTTAAAAGATTGTTCAAGGCTTTAAGAACTTCTTTTCTTGATTTTAGTTTTCTTAAAGTATTTTCTAGTTCTTTAAATTCCATATAAATTGGTTCTTGTCTTAAAAGTTCATTTGCTTCTGCCATTTGTTTTACTTGATTAGGCAATTGAGATTTGAGTATATAATCATTATACTTTTCGTTATATTCTTCTCCTTTCAAAAGCGTTTCATCAAGAGTTTTTTCAAACAATTCTTGGTATTCAATTAAAGCGTCTGCAACTGAAGTTATTTTAAATTGTATTTTCTTCATTCTAATTCCTCAATTCTAAAATTCCTCCACATACTTCCTGCATGATTGTAGCTAACTTGTTTTTCTGCTTTACTCCGAAGCATTTTCTCCTTCTGGATACCATAAACAGTTTTATAACTTCTCTCTCCCCAAAAATTAGGTCCACCAACTGGTTCTTGACCAACAGGAACATCATAACAAAGCCAAACATATTTATTTTTCATTTCATCTCCTCAAACTTAGCTTGTTCCACTTTCGCTTCATGCCTTCTTGAAAGATCACTCTCATCAGTACCTGTTAAAGGATCATTATCAGTATCAGCTATTTTATGTCCTATATAACAGAAATAACAAGTTTTAAAATCAGGACTTATTCTTGCATTACATACGCCTGAATATGAATGAACTTTATCCTTACATGGGCATAATTCTGTTTTAGGTTTATCCATATTCCATTACATATTTTTTAGCTTCTGCTTTTGTCATTTTTTTATCGTCCCAATCATTCCAGACATACTTAAAATTTCCTTCGTCTATTAACTCGCAAATAATTTCTTTTTGTCTTGGAGTATCATGTTGTTGAGCTGCTCCCCATGACATTCTAAGTTCTCCATATTCTTTCAATAACTCTTTAGCTTTCTCACTATGGAAGTCATAAGCCTTTAGAGTTCCCCATTTTAAAGTTAAGCTATCTTTTTTCTTCATATTCTTATTCCTTTAAAATGGTATCTCCTTATCTGTATCTTTTTTTATTTCTATTGCCATTTCACCCCCATCAGCCAAACCTTGAATATAAGCTTCTCGCATAAGTTTCATAACTTGTGGATTATCTGTTACCTTATATAACTGTCCCAATAGATAAACAGTTTTAAGAGTTTGCGTTATTATTCTTTCTTCATTCATAAATTATTTATAATATTTTTTGTACATGACTTGTTATTAGCTCCATAGCAGTCATTAATCCATCTTCATAAGTCTTTGTAGATTTACTTTTCCCCAATCCCCAAAAAGTAGATTCATAATATTTGTAAGCATCTTCTACCATAAGCATTAATTCGTCTTGAATATTAGATTGAAATTCAATAATTGCATTAATCTCTTTTTTTGTTAAAGTTTTCATAAACTTTTATAATTCACTACATAACTACAACCAGTTTCTAACAGCCCCTTATTATATAAACATAGGGATTTTTCTAGTCCATGTTTTGATATATTTTTAACCAACCACTCAATAACTAACATTCTTACTTCTTCTTGAGTAGGGTAGCAAACCCATTCAAAAGAGTTCTGGCGATACCCATATCCGTTGTATGTACCTTCAGGGCAAAGCACATTCCTGCCATTTGAGGATTCAAGCGTAAATATATGGTCGGCAATCTCACCTATATTTATAAGTTTTAACTTTGCTGAATCACTTGAAACAGGCGAGATAATCACATCTATATTTCTTGGTACTATAGGAGATTGAATTATTATTGGAGTACGCAGTGAATAATTAGCAAAGAATTGATATATACCAAATATGCCTAGCGTTAACCATATAAGAAAGGCCAGAAACACTAAGAATTTAAGGCGTAAATGCCTATTGTTACCCCGAGAATCCTTTAAAGGTATATCTAGGTGTTTTTTAAATAATGTAGGCTTATTTTTCATACTTTTCAATTGGTTCTTTTAATATACGATATAGTGTTGCTTTTGATACACCAAATCTATTAAGTAAAGTCTGTATAGCAATACCTGCAATATAATCAGATACTAATTGTACCTTCTGTTCTGGTGTTAGTCTTTTACGCCTGTATTCAATTTTCATAATAATCTAATTTGAGATAATAAAGCGTTGTGCTAGTTTTTGATAGGAACTAGCAAACCTAGTGTACTCAAACTCATACAAACTTGAGTATACTTGTATGAGATTATATTTGATTTATGATCCATTTTCCCTGAATATCATACAAATTGAATGTCCAAACTGTATTCAATTTTGCTTGTTTCTTATTTTGACTTTTTGTTTCATGTTCAATTGTATGATGTCCTCGTATATCATCAAAGCTAAATATAACATTATAATTTTTTGTCATAGATTATGCTTTGACTTCACTACGCAATTTTTCAACTACAGTAGCCCAATAAGTTAAACCGTGCATGTCAACTAATCCGTTTGGATTGTCTACCAACCATTTAACATTGTCTTTGGCTTTTAGTAGTTCTTCGTATTTTGTCATAAGCTATTTTCACCTCTCTTTCTACCTATTTATAGGTGTCAAATAA
>ERZ1292644.160-Hain-H14-01um-R2-160-length-46910-cov-8_pt1 | contig 46910 bp, 73 predicted proteins | sample MGYA00564402_ERZ1292644 | MGnify/ENA primary metagenome ERZ1292644 (study PRJEB36523, sample SAMEA6512644) | groundwater metagenome | collected 2019-01-09 | study: AquaDiva: Metagenomics assemblies of 32 groundwater samples
CAGTTGACATCTGAACTGATTCAGAGGAGGCTTGACCCATGACGAACACCGAGCACACCGCAGTGCCCCTCTCCCTGGCCGAGGTCCACCACGCCACGTTCTGGCCCGAGGCTCACCGCGACCTTCCGGTAAACGCGCTTGAAACGCTCACGTGGAGCGAGGTGACTTGCGGCGCGTGCCGTCTGGAGATGCCCGAGGACAAGGCGGGGCGCCCGGAGCACTTCGTGCCGGCGGACGTGCTGGAGCGCGATGCCGGGCTGGTCAAGGGCGATCGGGTGAAGCGGCTGGAGCGTCGGCTCGCCACGATCGAGACCGTGATCGAGACCACCCGGGAGGTCATGAACACGTGGGCAGCGCGTCACGGGGAGGCGCTCGCGTTGCGGGAAGCCACCGTAATCGAGCTGAGAAGCACGGTGACGGACGAACGGGCGCCGGTGGTACCCGTGGAGGGGGTGAGCGGTTTCGAGGCCGCTACGGCCGTTTCAGCGGGCGAGGGGGCGGAGTGGCTCGTCCCGGGCGTGCGCTTCGAGATCATCCCCACGGCGGGAGCGCACCTCCGGCGGACGGGCACTCTCGGTAACCAAGTGGCGGACACGCTCCGTGACGGCGGGGGGCCGATGTGGCGGCTCACGGTGGAACCGCGCTTCGGCATGGAGGGGTGGTCGTCCGTGATCCACGAGAGTGACCTCCGGGCCAAGCGATTCGGCACGGCCGGCACCATCCGACCCATCAGTTGACATCTGAACTGATGCCGGGTAGTCTTCGGGTATGACGATGAGCGAAGCGGCCAAGAGCGCACTGATCAACACGAAGGCGAAGCCGGGGAGCCCGGTCACGGGGACCTCGATCCTCGTGCACAACGAGCTGCTGAAGGCGAAGCTGGTCACGCCGAGCGGCAACATCACGGAGCGCGGCCGGGTCCAGCGCACGCTCGCCATCGATGCCGCCGAAGAGGCCGCGTTCGGCTCCTGGTAACGATCAGCACGGGCCCCGCCGATCGGCGGGGCCCGCTTCGCATGTAAGGAGGGGTAGTGGAGATCCTGAACCTGTTCGTGGAGGGGCACGCGCGCTCGAAGGGCAGCATGGTCTGCCAGGGCGGCAAGCACCACCACATGATCGAGTCGGTTACGCAGTCGAAGCCGTGGCGCAACCGGGTGCAGGCCGCGATCGTGCGGCACGTACGGGCGCTTGCCAACGGCGAGATAAGCGCCTCGCAGTCTCATGCTGGCCCGGTGAACGTGGAGCTGGTATTCACGTTCGATCGGCCGGAGGGGTGCGATCTGCCGTACCCCACGATCGCCGGGGGCAGCGATGCGCTCGGGGACCTGGACAAGCTCACGCGCAACATCCTGGACGCGCTTCAGGGGTGCGGGTTGATCAGCAATGACGCGAACGTGGTGCTCATCGCGGCGATGAAGCTCTGGACTGATCAGGTTCCGGGCGCGAAACAGGGCGTGGAGATCAAGGTCAGTACGGCGCCGGAGCTGAACCGATGAGCGCGCCGGCGGAGGAGAGGCCGATCGGGCCGGACTGCTGGTGGTGCAAGGAGCGGGGCGGGAAGGTGCAGATCGACCCGTACGCCGAAGAGATCAACAACGAAGAGATCAAGCGCCGGTTCCATGATCAGTGCGTCGATGAGCGCAGGGAGGAGATCTGATGAATGAGCACTGGAGAGTGTGGTTGAAGGTGGCGCTCATCGTCTCTGGGATCATCATGGCCGTGACCACGGAGTCTGCATTGGTGCGGTGGCTGAGCATCGTAGCCGTGGCCGGCATGGTGGTTCAGTTGTTCGTCACGGATCGGCCGGGCCGATGAGCGCGCCGGCACCGCTGAACATCACCGGGCAGATCCTGTGCGCGGAGGTGCAGTTGATGAGGCTCGCCGCGGATGGGGTGCACGAGGAGCTGGTGCCGAACCTGCTCCGGCTGGAGGACGGCACGTGTGCTCACCGCGATCCGGAGCTGTTCGCGAAGTTGACCATGGAGCAGAGCGGGGGTTACCTCGGGTTGCTCGGCGAGAAGGCTGAGCTGTTCCACGTCTGGGGGGCCGGGGCCCGGGCGCCGCGCGGCCAGGAGGATGAGCGGACCGGGCCGGATCCCGTGGCGATGGTGGAGGGGATTCGGGCCGCGGTGGTGCCGGCATACGAGGGGCACGTGCCGCAGCCGATGGCGCCGGACGCGATGGCGCGGGTGGTGGAGGTGGAGCGCGGTCCGCACCCGGAGCCGGAGTACACGGGGGAGTGGTGTGCGCAGCTCACGGATTGCGAGGGGCTGCGCCTCCCGGCACCTGCTCCCGTCCTCCTCCTGGCCGAGCTGGCACGGGAGGCGGGGTGGGAGGTGTCGATGCGGTACGCGCGCGGGACCGGGATCCATGCTTCGCAGGGCCGGCCGCTCGCGCTGCGGCACAGCATCGCACTGCGGTTCACCGGGCACCCGATGACGGACCGGGGCGCGGTGGCGGTGTATGAGACCAACGTGAGCAAGGTCGCGTGGAGCTGGAGCAGTCGATGGGTCATCGGCTCGGACATCGGCCACCGCGGGGAGTTGACCATGGCAGAGCTGGAGACGTTCCTGCGCGCGCCGGATGAGTGCTCGCCGGGGTGGTTCGCTGCGATCGTGACCGCTGCGGGGGAGGCCGCGGCGCGGGTGAAGCTGCGGGCGAAGATGAAGCCGTGCGATCCGGACTGCGAAGTTGACCATGCTCACAAGGCAGCGCCGAAGCCGAAGGAGGCGAAGCATGGGGCGTGACCTGCGCTTGTTCCTGGTAGGGCTGGTGGCCGGCGGACTGCTGATGGTGGCGTGGGTCGTGTACATCACGCCACTCGCTGAATACTGCGATCGAGTGGCGTGATGGGAGCGCTCCCAAAAGATCTTGTCATTCTGCACTGAGATCAGTTGACACCTGAACTGACTCGTGTAGACTACTGGTATGACGATGAAGCGGAACGAGAAGGCCACACATACAGCAGTCCTTTCCGAGGTTTGCAAGTTCACCAGCCAGGTGGCCGTGAACTTCGAGAGCCCCCGGGAGATCGCCAAGCGGGGCGGCCGGACTCGGATGACTGCTACGGAGTACAAGGAGCTTCGGATGCCGGGTCGGCGTTCCGCCCCGGCATCCGAGAAGCGGGAGCGCAAGGCCACGGAGCAGCGCGGAGCCCGCAAGATCGTCCGGAAGTAAGAGAGCGGGGGCTCCGGCCCCCGCTCCTCAAGATCAACTTCAGAGAGAAGGATCATGAAGGTTGGGCAGACCGCCAAGATCGGCACTGAGGTCGTGAAGGTCCGCGGTACCGGACTCGCCGGCAAGGTGCTGGTTGAGGGCAAGGACGGAGTGCAGCGGCTGGTGCCGGAGGCCCTGGTCAGTAAGCGATGAGCAAGGTCAACTTCAGAGAGAAGGATCATGAAAGAAGGTGACAAGGTCACGCGGAAAAGCTCTCCGGCCGATGGCGAGGGACGCGTGACGCAGGTGACAAGCCGTTGGGCGTCCGTCGTGTGGAACAACGGAGCGGTGAGCGCCACGAACAAGGACCTGCTCAAGGTGGTGACCGAGAAGTGACGGCGGGGCCTACGGGCCCCGCCTCTTTGCGCCTGCGTGAGAGCGCTCTCTCGGCGGCATGGGTACGCTGATCAGCTACGCTCGCTCCAGTGCCCACCAGTAAAAGAGGATCTTGATCATGAGCAAAGGCGGCGGACCGCTCCCTGGTCGGGAGCTGGAGGGGCGCAACGGGCTGATCTGGCGCGGCGCCACGATCTACCGCCGGACGCAGGAGGACCTGGCGCGGGAGTACGGACTCTCCCAGCAGCGCGTCTCTGAGATCCTCGCTGCGGTGCGCGCCAGCATCCCGGATCACGACAAGGATCTGATGCGGCTGGAGAGCATCGAGCTGTACGCCGACCTCACGCAGCGCGCGATGGAGATCGTTGACCTCGTGCCGGCGCCCGTGTTCGTGGGCAAGGATGGGCAGATTGCCAGGGACGATAAGGGCGAGCTGGTACGCGACTACTCCGGCCGGCTCAGGGCGATGGAGACCGCGGCGAAGATGGACGCTGAGCGGCGCAAGCTGATGGGCATCGACGCGGCAGAGAAGAGCGAGGTGTCCGGCTCGCTGCGTGTTGAGGTGGTCGGCATCGATCCGGCCGACCTGAGCTGATCAGTTGACATCTGAACTGGTACCGGTAGACTATGGATATGACGAAGCCTCTACTGCTCGATTTGTTCTGTCGCATGGGCGGCTCGACCGTGGGATACCAGCGCGCCGGCTTCCGTGTGATCGGCGTGGACATCGCACCGCAGCCCGGATACCCCGGTGACGAGTTCGTTCAGGCGGACGTGATCGAGTTCCTGAAGTCGGGCGACCATCGCATCCTTGCCGCGGCGCTGCGGCACGCGGGCCCCCCGTGTCAGGGGCAGAACACGGCCGTGATGACCAACCGCAAGCGCGGGATCAAGGACGAGCACCCGGCGCTGGTGGGGCCGACGCGCGACCTGTTGAACGCGATCGGGCTGCCGTACGTGATCGAGCAGCCCACCAGCTCAGCAAAGGGCACGATCAGGCGCGATGTGACCTTGTGCATGGACATGTTCAAAGGTCAACTTCCGCCGCCGTGGGTACAGAAACACCGCTCTTTTGAGCTGGGTGGGGACTGGCCGTTTCGCCGAATCGGCGCTACCCGCCTAGGCGCTCCCCAGCACCCGAAGCATCAGGGTCGCGTGCGTGGGTGGCGGCACGGCGAATGCTTCGATGGCCCGTACGTGGCTGCGTACGGCAAGGCCACCGCCGCGGAAGCGGCGCACGCGATGCAGATCAACTGGATGCAGCGCAAGCCGACCGAGCGAGAGAACGCGTTTGATCTGTACGAAGCCATCCCGCCTGCGTACACGGAGTGGCTCGGAGGACAGTTCCTCGCGCGTCATTGATCAACTTCGCTCCCCCTGATCCGAAGCCCCGCGGCCGCCACTGCGGGGCTTCGCTATGCTCGCGCGCATGTCTGAGATCGGAATTTCCGACTGGTACCTCGTTGCCCTTGCGTGGGCCCTTGTCCTCTCCCTGGCCGCGCTGGTCTACGTGTTGTGGCCGGCCCGTCCCATCGAGCCCGATGAGCGTGTGATCCCCGCGCGGCACCGCGCGCCAGCGCCGGGGGCATGGCAGCAGCCTGCGTTCCCGCCGGTCTGTCCGGAAGCCGACAGTGACGACGCACTCAGTTCAGATGTCAACTGATCTGGTAGACTGAGTGCATGGCGAACGAGAAGCACATTAAGAGGATCGACACGGTGAGCGCGCTCACTGGTCTGGAGAGTCAGGCGCAGGGCCGAGCGCGCCAGGAGATCGAGAACAGTCCCATCACGTGTCCCGCCACGGAGCTGCTGCCGAGCACCGATGGACGCAGGAAGGCAGGGCTGAACTGATGGCGGCCTTTGCTGCGTTCTTCGTGGCGCTGTACGTGGGCGCGCAGATCGGTGATTTCTGGGTACAGAGCAGCGACCAGGCGGCTGGCAAGGGTAAGCCGGGGCGCGAGGGGCGCAAGCACTGCGCGGAGCACTGCCTCACCTACGTGGCTACTCAGATGTTCTGTGTGGCGCTGGTGATGCTGGTGACCGGCCAGGGGTGGGGCAACGCGTGGCTCGGCATGCTCGCGTTCCTGGTGAGCGGGGTGGCGCACTACGCGATGGATCGGCGCGATCAGGGGATCCTGCCGTGGCTCACGCGCGTGACGCGCAAGCAGGACTTCGCGAAGCTCGGCACCCCGCGCGAGCCGCGCGTCATCGAAGCGTGGTTCGACTGCTCTGCGTGCAAGGGTGACGGGGTGGCGCCGGATGGACCGTGCTGGGATTGCCGCGGTGGCGGAAAGCTCCCGTTCGCGCTGACCATCGATGACGCGCCGCACCTCGGTACCGGGGCGTTCGCCTTGGACCAGAGCTGGCACGTCCTGACCTCGATGTTCATCCCCGCGCTGCTCATGAGCGTGACGTTGTGAAGCCGCTCAGTGGGCCGATCAGTGATCGACTGCGGGAACAGTTCCCGGCGGGCGCGAAGGAGTGGACGCCGCGCCGGCCCGGGGATCCCCTCCCGATCGGCACGCGCGTGGCAGACAAGGTGCGGCGCGCGCTCGGAGTTGGCTACACCAGTTGACATCTGAACTGACCCCGGTAGACTGTGTGCATGACGCAGACGAGCACCGAAGCCCCGGCCTACATCGCGCGTGACACCTACGCCGGCCACCAGTCGATCCACCGCCCGATCGCTAAGGTCAGGGCCGCTTCGTACACCGCTGCTGAGCTGGCCGCGCGCGAGCCGACCGGTGTCATGTGGGAGAGCTTTGGCGTGACGTTCCCGGGCCGGGAGAGCTTCGGGCGTACCCGGTACGTGGCGGACGCTTCGGGTAACTTGCACTGCTACGACAGTGACGGCCGCAAGGTCATCGTGCACCCGGCGGCTCGCGCAATCCGCGTCCTGACCAACTGATCAACTCGCACCCCCGTACGATGGGCCCGGGGGTGACGCATGTCCGCAGTGATCACGAAGCGGTTCGAGCCGCGGGGCGCGGGGCTGGACGTATTCAAGCAGCGCGGGCCCGAGGTGCTGCTCGCTGGGCCGGCGGGGACGGGGAAGAGCCGTGCGGCGCTGGAGAAGGTGCATCTCATGTGCCTCGCCAACGGGAAGTGCCCGAAGGGGTGCAAGGAGGAGCACCAGCATCATGAGAACGGACTCGCCGCGCTGATCGTGCGTAAGACGCACAATTCCTTGACCGCCACGGGCATCGTCACGTACAAGCAGCACGTTGCCGCGGAGGCGCTGGAGCTGGGGCTGGTGCGCTGGTATGGCGGGAGCGGGAGCGAGCCCCCGGCGTTCAAGTACGCGAACGGGAGCACCATCAAGATCGGCGGGCTCGACAACCCGACCAAGATCATGAGCAGCGAGTACGACATCATCTTCGTGCAGGAAGCCACCGAGCTGACCGTGACCGACTGGGAGAAGCTGAAGACCCGGCTGCGCAACGGACGCATCACGTTTCAGCAGCTTCTTGCCGACTGCAACCCCGAGGGCCCGGACCATTGGCTGAAGCTGCGCTGCGATGACGGCAAGTGCCACATGCTCTACAGCCGGCACCAGGACAACCCGATCCTCTTCGAGCGGGACGGCGCGCCCACGGCCAGAGGAGAGGCATACCTCGCCCTGCTCAACGACCTGACCGGGGTGCGGAAGCTGCGCCTGCTCGGCGGTGTGTGGGCGGCCGCGGAAGGCGTGATCTATGAGCAGTGGGATCCGGCCATTCACCTCAGCGATCGCAAGATCCTGCCGAAGGACTGGCGCCGCATTTGGGCCATCGACTTCGGATACGTCAACCCTTTCGTGTGGCAGATGTGGGCCATCGATCCAGACGGGCGCGCGTGGCTGGAGAAGGAGATCTACCAGACGCAGATGCTGGTGGAGGACATCTGGAAGGACAAGATCCTTCCGACCCTGACGAAGCAGGATGGCGAGACGTGGAAATACCCGAAGCCTGACTGGATCCTCGCTGATCATGACGCTGAGGACCGGGCCACCTTCGAGCGGCACTCCGGCCTGCGCACGATCCCCGCGATGAAGGACGTGAGCCCTGGCATCCAGGCGATGCAAAAGCGCATGGTGCCGCGTGGGGACGGGACGCCGGGCATGTATGTGCTGCGTGACAGCCTGGTAGAGCGCGATGCAAGGCTGGTGCAATCGAGCCGGCCGATCGGGTTCGCGGGCGAGGTGACGGGCTACGTGTGGAAGGCCAAGCCGAACAGCACCGCCACCGCGCAGGAGAAACCCGAGCCTGACGAGCCGCTGAAGCTGAACGATCACAGCATGGACGCGAGCCGCTACCTCTTCGCGCAGCTCGATCTGCGCACCGCCCCGCGCGTACGGCACATGTGATCAGTTGACATCTGAACTGATGTGCGTAGACTGAGAGCATGGCGAAGCTGAGCGAGAAGCTGAAGAGAGCGGCAGACGCGCGCGATGGTGCCCGTGCCGCACAGGACAAGGTGACCACGCTCCAGGAGAACGGGCACACGGTCGAGAGTTCCACGGAGCTGAACGCGGCGCTGGACGCGGCGCTGGACGAGAGCAACGCCGCGTTCCGTGATCTCCCGTGGTTCCTGCGATGAGCAAGGATGCATGGCAGATGGGGTGGGAGAAGGGCAAGCTTCCCCTTGTTACACAGGGTGGCAAGCAGGGCGAGGCGCTGGAGCAGCAATCGGGGATCGGCGCGAGCGAGGTGCTGCGGGCCGGCCGGACGCCTGAGCCGGAAGGCAAGGGCAGCAAAGTGGGGCGCGGTTTCGCGGACCTGAACTAGATCAACAGAGCACCACCTGAACGCCCCGGCTTCGGTCGGGGCGTTTTGCTGTATCCTCCGTGATCAAGGGGGTGCGCATGCACTGGGAGCGATTCGCACAGATACGCACGGTGCTGCTGATCCTGATCGGCTTCAGCTCCCTCTCCCTGGCCGCGTTCCTCTGGGACGTTCGGGCCGGTTTCGCTGCGGTGGGGGTGAGCGCGCTGGCGCTGGAGTTCCTCACGGGCAACGCGCCGGCGCCGGATGGGCGGCGCGCATGAACGCGTTCAACGATGTGGCCTTGCTTGCGCTGGTGCTGATCTTCCCGGCGCTCCTGGTGGACTTCACGTATGAGGCATGGCGCGCAGAGCGGAGCGCCCGTGCGAAGTCTCGCTAGCTTCAGCAATCGCGCCCCGGTCCCGCTGAGCCCCCGGCGCGAGCGGTCCGGCTTCAGCTTCTACCGCGGGAACAACGGCACGATCTCCGACACGACCCTCGCCACGTACGAAGAGGTGGGCACGGTCTTCGCGATCGTGAATCGGCTCGCCACCTCCACGGCCAAGGCGGATTGGCGCCTGTTCCGCAAGGCGAAGAGCGGAATCAAGGAAGATCGAGCACCGGTCATCTCGCACGCGATGATCGACCTCTGGGAGAAACCCAACCCGTTCATGCACCGCCGGCGCTTCGTGGAGATGTGCCAGCAACACGTGGACCTGACGGGCGAGAGTGATCCGCTGGTCAGCTTCGCGCGCGGCTTCCGGCTTCCGCTGGAGCTGTGGCCCATGCGCCCCGACCGCATCCAGCCTGTTCCTGATCCATTCAAGTTTCTGAAGGGGTACGTGTATACCTCGCCGGACGGGGAGAAGGTGCCGCTGGAGCTGAACGAGTGTCTCCCGATCCTGATGCCCAACCCGCGCGATCCGTACCGCGGGTTGGGCCCGATCCAATCGGTACTCACGGACATCGACTCCGTGAAGTACAGCGCGCAGTGGAACAAGGCGTTCTTCGAGAACAGCGCCGAGCCCGGCGGCGTCATTCAGGTGCCCACCGCGCTGAATGACGCCGAGTTTGATCGTCTGCGTGACCAGTGGGGGCAGGATCACAAGGGCGTGGCCAAGGCGCACCGCGTGGCGATCCTGGAGAGCGAAGCGAAGTGGGTCAGCAACAGCTTCACGCAGCGGGATATGCAATTCGCTGAGCTGCGTGGCGTCGGGCGCGATGTGATCCTGGAGGCGTTCGGCTTCCCAAAGAGCGTGCTCGGCATCGTGGAGGACGTGAATCGCGCCAACGCGGAGGCGTCCGAGTACCTGTTCACGAAGTGGCTGGTAGAGGATCGGCTGGACCGTTGGCGCGATTGGCTGAACTTCTCCCTGCTCCCGCTGTACGGCGATGACACGCTGGAGTGGGACTACGTCTCCCCGGTGCCGGAGAACAGCGAGGCGGACAACGCAGCCATTGCCGCGAAGAGCACCGCGCTGGTCGCACTCACGGGCGCTGGCTTCGAGAGCAGCGAGGTGCTGGAGTTCTTTGACTGGCCTGCGTTCAAGTACACGAAACCCGAGCCCCCGACCATCGTGGCGCCTCCGGGTGCGGAGCGGGGCTCCGGCCAGGAGAAGAAGCCAGGCAAAGACACGAAGAAAGAGGACAAGTCATGACACCGAGTGTCGGTCGCATCGTGATCGTCAAGGTCGATCCGAAGCGGAACAACGGCGCGGACGTTGCGCCGGCCGTCATCACGCGCGTGTGGGCGCCGGACCTGGTCAACCTGAAGGTGCTGAAGGACGCTGAGCAGGACGCGTGGATGACCAGCGTGAAGCTCCTCGACACGGCTGAAGACGCGGCCGGCCAGGTGCACGTCTGCTACTGGCCTCCGCGGGTCTGACAATGCGTGAGATCAACGGTATCCAGTGGTTCACGGTCGCGTGCTGCGGTAAGCGGCGTGGCCTGATCAACGGTGCGCTGATCTGCTCTCGCTGCGATTTTGACCACGATCATGCGACAGTGGTCCCGAACGAGAACAAGGCGCGTGACGTGCCTCAAGACCTGAAGGTGTGGACTCCTGGCCTGGAGCCCGCATAGTGGCGAAGCGCTGGGTTGCCGTGGAGGAGGACGATGACAACGCCTGTGAACCCTGCTCCGGAGTCGACGGAACTACCTACCGAAACCGATCCGACGCCTACGCCGATTACCCCGGAGGAGTCGGATACAAGGACTGCGTTGGAGCCCGGTACGGCAATGCGTGCCGTGGGAAAGTGGTCAAGCGGCGCGGTGCGGAATCTGAGGGGAATTCGATGACCGATACACGACTCCTCGCGGAGTTCCGCAACCGGCTCGCTGAGCGGGATTCGCTTATGGCCCGCGCCGTGGCCCGGGATCGACCCGCCCCCGGCAACGGCTCCGGCACGCAGTCGGACTGGTGCAAGATCAAGAACGCGAGCGCCGAAGAGGCGACCGTTTACATCTTCGATGAGATCGGTTTCTGGGGGACGTCCGCGCAGGGGTTCGTGGACCAGCTCAACGCGATCACCGCGCCGAAGATCACCGTGCAGATCAACAGCCCCGGTGGCGAGGTGTTCGACGGCATCGCGATTCACACCGCGCTCGCCACGAACAAGGCGCACGTCACCACCTTCGTGACGGGCATCGCTGCCTCCGCGGCCTCCTTCATCGCCATGGCCGGCGACACGATCAAGATGGCGCGCAACGCGACCATGATGATCCACGAAGCTGGCGGGCTGGTGTGGGGGAACAAGCGGGACCTGCAGAAGCAGATCGACCTGCTGACGAAGCTTGATCAGAACATCGCCGACATGTACATGATGCAAGCGGGCGGCACCGTGGAGGCGTGGCTCGCGGCGATGGAGCAGGAGAGCTGGTACACGGGCAAAGAGGCGCTCGCGGCCGGGCTGGTGGACGAGATCACCGATCCGGACGAAGAGGAAGATCCGAACGACCCGGAGAAGAAAAAGGTGCCGGAGCCGCCGGAGAACAGCCGTAGTGCCCTCTCCCTGGCCGCGTTCCACTTTGCCGGCCGCGCCGAAGCTCCCGCGCCGTTCATCCCCGAGGATGGCGCGCCAATTTACGTCAAGCCACCGATCGAGCCGACCGGCCCGACGGAACGCGATCGGAACATGGCCATGCTCGCCATGCTCCTCAAGGGTTGAGGAAGGCTCACCGTGACCGCACCCACCATCCCCAGCTCCGCTGAGGAACTGGCCGAGATCCTGGCAGACCGCAAGCAGATGGACGCGATCTACAACGCGGAAGATCCCACCTCGTTCCCGAAGTTCATCACTGCGTACGCCGCAGCGGCGAACAAGGCTTCGGGCGGGGACATCGAGCGCCAGATCGGTGACCAGATCGACAAGGTCATGGCGTCGTGGCTGAAGGACAACGGCGCGGAGCTGCGCCGGCCGGACCAGAGCAAGGCAACCGCGCACGATGCGCACAGCATGGTGGCGCGCGGCCGGGGCTCGAAGATGTACAACAAGGCGGGCATCGGTGTGCCGCTGGACGGGAAGTACGCGAACCTCACGGACTTCCTGAAGGTCATCGACCACCGCGCCGACCCCCGTGATCCCGAGGTCAGCAAGGCGCAGCGCGAGATCAAGAACGCAATGTCCTCCACCGACCCGAGCACGGGCGGCTTCCTCATCCCCGAGGAGCTGCGCGCCGGCCTGCTCGAAGTGGCGCTGGAGAGCGCGGTGGTGCGCCCGCGCGCCACGGTCATCCCGATGCAGACCCTCCGCGCGGCTATGCCGATGCTGGACGTCACCTCCAACGTCAGCAACGTGTACGGCGGCATCGTGGCGTACTGGACGGAGGAGGCGGCCGCGCTGGTGCAGTCACAGCCGCGCTTCGCTCAGATCGTGCTCGAAGCCAAGAAGCTCACGGCGTACACGGAGGTGCCGAACGAGCTGATCGATGACTCCCCGCTGTCCGTGGAGGCGTTCATCAATGAGCGCTTCCCGAAGGCGATCGCCAACTTCGAGGACCGGGCGTTCCTGAACGGCACGGGTGTGGGCGAGCCGCTCGGCATGCTCAACACGCAGAACAGCGCGCTCGTCACGCAGGCCATCGAGGCCGGCCAGGGTACGGGCACGATCGTGTGGGAGAACATCATCAAGATGTACTCGCGCATGCTGCCCGACTCGCTCAACTCCGCGGTGTGGCTGGTGCCGCCGGCCGCGTTCCCGGAGCTGGCCACCATGGCGCTGAACGTCGGCACCGGCGGCTCGGCGGTGTGGCTCATGGACGGACGCGGCACCCCCGTGCTGACGCTCCTCGGCCGGCCCGTCATCGTCACGGAGAAGGTGAACAACACCGGCACGCTCGGTGACCTCACCTTCGCGGACATCTCGTACTACCTGATCGGTGACCGGATGGCCATGAGCGCGAAGTCGTCCGCGGACTACCGCTTCGGCAACGACATGATGGCCTACCGGTTCATCGAGCGGGTTGACGGCCGCCCGTGGATCCAGAGCCCGATCACGCCGCAGAACGGCGGCCCGACCCTGAGCCCGTTCGTGATGGCGGCCGCGCGCCCCTGATCCACCCTGAACGGGCGGGAGGCGCTCCGGTCCCCATCCCCCGCGGGCGCCTCCCGCTCCCCGAACGCTCCGAAGCCACTCGGCCAGGAGAGAGAGTCCGGCAGTCACGCCCCGGACGCCCTACAGATAGGGGTCTTCAGTGAGTTCCATGAACACGCTCGGTCGCCTGTTCAACGCAGGTGTCAGCATCACCACCGCGAACCAGCGGTTCAGCCTGCGCGACTGCTCCGGCATCACGTTCTTCGTGGTCGGCGCCACCACGGGCGCGGTGACCATCCAGGAGGCGAACGCGCCGACCGGCGGCACCATCCAGAACCTCGCGGTGATCACGGAGTACTACACGCAGAACAACGGCGTGTGGACCCGGGTCACGCAGGCCGCGGCCGCCACCGCCACCGCAGCAACGGGTGGCCTGCTCTCCGTGTTCGTGCCGCAGGGTGCGCTCTCGGACGGCTTCGGCTACCTTGCCGCCTCCCACGGCACGGGCACGATCCTCGCCGTGATGGCGGATCTCGACGTCCGCCGCTTCCCGCCGAACCTGCGGGATGTGCGCGCATGAGTAACCAAATTCCTGGTAAGGCGCTGCTCCTGGCCAACTACGGCATGAGCGCGAACCGCGCGGCCGCCGTGCTGCCGGCCACGGGCAACCAAACGCTCTTCACGGTCGCCGGCGGCCGGATCCTGTTGATCGGCTTGCTCGGCGAGGTGACCACCGTGGCCAGCGCCACGGCCACCAACCTGAAGCTGACCGTGGTGAGCACGGCCGTGGGCGGCGCCGGCACCGACATCTGCGCCAACGCAGCTATCACGTCCGCTCCGGTCGGCACGCTCTTCGCCCCGACCGCCGTGGGCGCGGCCGCGCAGGTGGGCTCCTCGGTCACGCAGAACAACGAGCTGTACGTGCCGCCGGGCCTGATCCGGCTTACCTCGGACGCCACGAACACGGGCGCGATGCGGTGGCAGGCACTGTGGATCCCGGTCGACCCTGGCGCCGTTCTCGCGGCCGCCTGATCTCAGAGGAGAGGTAGTCATGAGCGGCTCCAACGTCAAGCAGTCGGCCACGGTAGCGCCGCCCGTGGCTACCTCCACCACCGTGGCCACGTTGCTGGCCGCGGGCGGCGCGCGGCAGATGTGCATGATCGTGAACGACTCTGCCGCGATTCTGTACGTCAAGTTCGGCGCCGGCGCCAGCTCCTCGGATTACAGCGTGGCGATTGCGGCCGGAGGTTACTACGAGGTGCCGGTTCCGATGTACGGCGGGGTGCTCACGGGCACCCTGGCGACCGGTACCGGCAACGCGCGAGTCACCTCATACTGATGGGCGGGATGGATCGGACATCTGCCTTCAGGAGTGGATCAATGCCTCTCGTCAATCCTCCGTCCGGCGCCGGCGCCACCCCCGTAGGCAGCATGGGGATCATGGTCACCAACCCGGGCGCCGTGAACACCGGTTACTCCTGGACGTACAACACCGCAGCAAAGGGCTTCCCCGCGTACACGGCGAACGTCCAGAACACCGCGTTCGTCGGCGGGCTGCTTGACCTGCTCGCCGCAGCGCGGCTCACGGACCTGAACACCACGCGGGTAGCGCTGGAGAACCTCCGCGTGTTCACGGAGAACCTGGCGAAGCAGCACAATCAGATCTCCCTCTCCCTGGCCGAAGCCGGGATCATCTCCAACGCACCGTAAGGAGCAACAGCATGCCGAAAACCAATGATGCGTCCGGCGCCACCTACCTCGGTCATGAGGGGATCGTGGAACACGCGGGCGGCGCCGGCTCCACCCGGCCCGGCGGCCTCAGCGAGGTGGACGTCTCCCGCAACCTGGACGGCACCGCGGTGGACGGGTACGAGTCGGAGGAGCGCGAGGTGGAGGACCGTGAGGGGGCGGCGCTCGCCGAGCCCACTCTTCTCCCGGCGCCGGAGACGGAGGATGCTCCCGAAACGAAGGAGCAGCCGGAGCAGGAGACGAAGGAGCGGGAGGAGGCCACGCCATCAGCTGGGAGCAACTCCGCGGCATCGCGGAGCAACAGCGCGAAGCTGTCCGGGAAGAGCGGGAAGCCCCAGTAGCTTGCCCGAACGATGGCGAGCCGCTTCAGGAGGGCCCGCACGGTGAGCTTCACTGCCGGTATGACGGTTGGATCTATCGAGGGGGAATCGGAGCATGAACGGCTTCGGGGACAGCGCGGAACCGATTTGGCTCCACGTCAGCGAGCTGGCAGAGGTCGCGATCAACGCGGCGGGCCCGTATCAGATCGAGAGCGCTTCCTCCGAGCGTGCGGCGGACGGCATCGTGACCACCGTGGGCGGCACGCGCTATCTCGTGCCGTGGGCGCACGTGATCGCTGTGACGCAGGCTCAGCCCGTGCTCGAAGAGCCGAGCGAGCCGGAGAGCAGCCCGGAGGATGAGCCCGATGCTCCGCTTCCTCCCGGCGGCTTCGCGTAATCTCCGCACCAGGGAAAGGAGGATCCGATGGAGCAGACGTACGTGACGCGGGAGCAGATCGCGGCCGCGCTGGACGTGAAGCCGAGCGCGTACATGGGCCGCGAGCTGGACCGTGCGTGCCGAGCCGGCTCTCGCTCGGCTGAGGGTCTGCTCCATCGGATCTTCTACCCCGAAGTGATGGCACGCACGTTCGATTACCCGAGCGTCACCGGCTCGTACAACATGATCTATTTCGATGAGCGCCAACTGATCACCCTGACCGCGGCCAGCTCCGGCGGGGTGGCGCTGGCGCTCGGCAACGTGCTGCTCCGGCCGGACAACATCGGCCCGCCGTACGAGTGGATCGAGCTGGACCGCAACAGCACCGCAGCCTTCTCCGGCGGACCGCAGCGCAGCACCACGCTCGATGGGGTGTGGGGCTTCAGGAACGATGAAGAGGTGATCGGCACCCTGACCGCAGGGGTAGATTCCTCCGTCACGCTGGTGACCCTCTCAGCCCCCGCAGACCATGGCGCGCTGCTCCGGATCGACTCCGAGCGCATGCTGGTGGTCGGCCAGAGGTGGGTCTCCAGCGGGCAGACGGCGAGCGCACTCGGTAACGGCAAGGCGGACACGGTGCTGACCGTGCAGACCGGGAGCGCGTTCACCCCGGGTGAGCGCATCGTGCTGGACGGGGAGCGGCTCGAAGTACAGGACATCGCGGGCAACGTGCTGACCGTGCGCCGCGCGGTGGACGGCACCGTGCTGGCCGCGCACGCCGGCGCCACGCCGATTTTCTGGGCGCACCAACTTCAGGTGGAGCGGGGCGTGCTCGGCACGGCGGCCGCAAGCCACCTCACCGCAGCGGTGACGCAGCGCTTCGTGCCGCCGTCCGGGGTGAACGAGCTGTCCCAGGCGTACGCGGAGGACTACTTCCTTCAGCGCAACGCGGGGTATGCGCGCACCGCGGGCACGGGCGAGAGCGAGCGCCAGGTGAGCGGCCGCAGCATCGTCAACATCGAGACGCGCGTGCGCGCGCTGTACGGGCGCAAAGTCCGGACGCGTGCCGTATGAGCGGCGTCACGATCGACAAGCGCGGACCGCTCTTCGATGGCCGGCTGGAGAAGGCCATCGCGGACGCGGCGGAGACCAGTGAGAAGCGCATCGCCACGCTCGGCGCCAGCATGGTGCGCAGCAAGCTGGCCGGCGTGCTGAAGACGCAGACCCCGTACTACCGGCTGCGCGTGGTCGGCAAGCCGGACGCCCCGGGCTGGAGCATCACGGATCAGGGCGTGATCTACGGCTTTTGGCTGGAGGGGATCGGCTCCCGCAACGCGCCCGTCACGCGGTTCAAGGGGTACCACTCGTTCCGCATCGTTGCCACGGAGCTTCAGGGACGTGCGAAGATGATCGCTGAAGAGGTATACGTGCAGTACATGGGGAGGATGTGATGGCCATCGACGCTACGAAGATCTTCAGTGATCTCGAAGGTCACGCCATGCGCTCCGGTTACTTCACCAACGTGAACGGGCACGAACCGAAGAGCCCTGCGGTGCTCGCAGACCAGATCAACCTGTTCTTTTGGTCCGGCCCGCTCCAGCCCGTTCTCTCCTCCGGTCTGAACATGATCAGCTTCCGGTGGGAGATCATCGCGCGCACGTTCACCCGGGCGGACAGCGAGCCGGGGGACGCGATCGATCCGGCGGTGGTCACGGCAACGCTCGCCTTCGTCTCCTCCCTGGCCGCAGCGTTCAGCCTGAACGAGCAGGTGCGGCACGTCGATTTCTACGGCAGTGACGGGGAGCAGCTCTCCGCTACCCCGGGCTACTACGATTACGGCGATGCAACATACCGCTGTATGGACATTACGATTCCTCTCGTGATCAACGATGTGATGGCGGTGGCCCGTGGCTAAGCAGGGTGGCATGGGCGATGCGCTCTTCGTGGACGGGTTCGATCTGTCCGGGGATGTCGGCTCGCTCTCGCAGATTTCCGGCCCGATGGGCACAGAGGACTTCACGCCGATCAGCGCGAGCGCCATCGCGAGGCTCGGTCTCCTGCACGATGGTCTCTTGGACTTCATCGCGTTCTGGAACCCCACCAACCTGGTCACCACGGGAATCCTGGACAGCGAGCACGACGTGCTGAAGGGGCGGCCGGAGACGGACCGCACGGTCAGCTACTACCGCAGCACGGTGCTCGGGGCGCCGGCCTGCTCCATGATCAGCAAACAGATCACGTACGACGGGACGCGGAACCAGGACGGATCGCTCACCTTCGGCGTGAACACGGTGGCGAACGGCTTCGGGCTGGAGTGGGGCAACAACCTCACCGCGGGCAAGCGCACGGAGGCGGCCGCTGGCAACGGGCTGAGCGTGGACCTCGGGGCGGTGCCGATCAGCTACAGCTTCGGATGGGCTGTGTATCTGCACGTCTTCGCCTTCACCGGCACCTCGGTCACGGTGAAGGTGCAGGACTCCGCGGACAACGCGACATGGGCCGACGTGACAGGTGCCGTGTTCACTGCGGCGACCGGGCGCACCGCGCAGCGCATCACGGGCGCCAGCACCACGGCCACCGTGCGGCGCTACCTACGCGTGGTGAGCACGGGTACTTACTCGAACGCGGTGTACGCAGTCAACTTCATCAGGTACGAAGCCGTGGGGGCGCCGCGATGATCGAGCCGAAGATGCCGCCGGAGGCGTACAAAACGTACAAGGTGCTACGGCCGCGCAGCACACACACGCGCGTAGCCACCTGCGCGGAGGTCGAGTGCACGGCGTACCTGCGCGGGTGGGTCACGAAGCTCGATCTGTCCACGGATCTCGGGAAACGGCAGGCCCGGTACATCCGGGAGCATGCCGGCCGCGCGTACGCCACGATCTCCACGGCGCCGCTCCTGGTGCTGGACTTCCCGGCCGGACAGCAGTGCTTCGCGGAGCACCGCGTGGCGGTGGAGCGCATGCCGATCTTTCAGGTGGCCGGCGGGGACTATCGCGGTAACCCGCGCGGCACTCCGACCGTGACGCGTACGCCGCAAGACTGGCTCGATGACTTCGGGTCGCACCAGATCACGCTCGCTGAAGCACTAAGGAGGGGTTGACCGTGGCAAAAGAGCCTGGATTCCCGATGACGATCACGGTGGACGATGCCGCGGGTACGCCCCGGGACATCTCCAACGACATCACGAACACACAATGGGCCACGCCGCGTGGCGTGCAGGACGTGACCGGCGTGAACAAGAGCGCCATGGAGAGGCTCCTCCTCCTGGCCGACATGTCCTGCACGCACAACGGCGTCTTCAACGACGCGGCGAACATGAGCCACGCGGTATTCAAGACCGTGCCGTCCTCCTCCGTCATGCGGACCACGGCCATCGCGATCTCCGGCCAGACGCTCAGCGCGGAGATCCTCTACACGGACTATCCGCTCACCCGCGGGCAAGATGGCTCGCTGGTGTTCGCCGTGCCAGGTGTGCTCGGCGACGGCACCGTGCCCACCTGGTCGTAACCGCTACGATCTGAGCATCTACCAGCGAAAGGGGCCCGGGATGGGGTTCTTCGAAACGGCGCGGAAGTCGGGCGCGGAAGCGTACGGCGCGGCCCGCGCGGAGAAGTACGGGCGCATCGCCAAATTCTGGCGCGGCGTGCAGTTGTTCATGGTCGGGGTGCTGGTGGTCGGCATCCTGATCGTGGTCACCATCGGCCAGGGAGGAGGGAACTGATGGGGTTCGTGATCGGACGCACGTTCGAACTGGACTTCACGGGGACCGAGGTGGCCGGCGCGATCGTGAAGGTGCGCAGCGCCTCCGTGGCCACCCTTCAGATGGTGCTCGAAGGGGCCACGAAGATCGAGGATGACGCGAAGATCTTCGCGGAGCACCTGATCTCTTGGAATCTGGAGCTGAAGGAGGGCGAGCCGCTCCCGCTCACCGCCGAGAGCGTGCTCCAGCTCGAAGAGCCGTTCATGCGGCTGATCGTGGGAGAGTGGATCAAGGCTACGCGAGGGGTCACGGCCCCTTTGGATCACAGATCATCCGGTGGCGCGAAGCCGCAGGAGGAACAGATTCCGATGGAAACGTCGTAGAGCTACCGGCGGAAGCGGTGAGCGCGCTGGAGCTGCTGGCGCTGTGCGACCGCTTCCGCTGCCTCCCCTCGCAGATCCTTGCGGAGGACGGGGAGGTGTTCCGCCTACTGGAGATCGAGAGGCTAGCCCGTGGCGAGTGAAGTCAAGATCAAAGTCACGGTGGAGAACGACACCAAGGGCGGCCTCTCGGGTGTCACGGCAGGATTGCACGACGTAGAGACGGCGGCGGACAAAGCAGGGAACAAGGTTTCCGACTTCGGCCGCCGCTCCTCTTCGATCAAGGGTGATCTCGCAGGCCTGGATTCCGGCATCGCGAAGAGCACCGAAAGCTTGCGTATGCTCGCTAGCGCGCTGGCTAACACCGATGACGCGGCACAGCGCATCGACATCAAGAAGGCGATGTCCAAGGTCCAATCGGACCTGAGCGCGGCGAGCAAGGCCAAGAAGATCAAGCTCACAGAGCTGATGGACCTGAAGCCGGATCCGGCGGCCGCGCAGAGCTTCATGAGCAAGCTCGGTGGTCAGCTCTCCTCGCTCGGCCCGCAACTCTCCAGCGCGGTCGCCAACCCGGTCGGGCTCGCGCTCGGTTCGGGCATCGCCATCGCGGCCGCCCCGCAGCTCGCCTCCGTCATGAGCGGCTTGATCTCCTCCGGCGCTGGGCTCGCTGTGATCGGCGCGGGCATCGCGCTGGCCGTGAAGAATGACGCTGGCATCCAGCAGGCCGGGCAGGATGCCGGGCTCAAGTTCATGAAGGCGCTCGGCAAGGGCGTCCAGGTGTACGAGGGCCCGATCCGGTCGAGTCTCGGCATCCTCGAAGACGCAGGCGGCCGGGTTGCCACGAAGCTCAGCAGCGCGTTCAGCGCCACCGCCTCCAGCATCGTGCCGTTGGTGCGGGATATCACGCAGGGCATTGAGGGGTTCGTTGACTCCATCGCGAACATCGCGAGCAACTCCGGGCCGGCGCTGGCCGGCTTCGGGGACATGTTCCGGCTGATCATGGATGGGCTCGGCGAGGGGCTCGAAGCGATGAGCAGCGACTCCGAGAGTGCCGGCGCCACGCTGGTGATGCTCGGCGGGATCATCGGCGACTTGATTCAGAAAACGGGCGAGTTCATCGGGTGGCTCAACAAGATGAGCGACCTCCCGGGCCCGATCAAGATGCTGAAGAACTACTACCAGAACGCGGCGGACGCCTCCGACAACATGGTCGGGTCGCAGGCGAAGCTGGCCGAGAGCATGACCAACGCGGAGAAGGCTGCCCGCGGCGAGGTGGGGGCGCTGTCCGCGCTCTCGCAGGAGCTGAAGGCGCAGACCGACCCCGTGTTCGGGCTGATCAAGGCGCAGCAGGACATGAAGAAAGCTCAGGACGACGCGAAAAAGGCAGTGAAGGATCACGGCAAGACGAGCGATGAAGCCAAGGACGCATACCGGCGTCAGGCTCTCGCTGCCATCGACCTCGAAGGCCAGGTAGGCAAGTTGGGCTCGCAGTTCAACGGGAAGATGACTCCCGCGCTGCGCTCCACTCTGAAGGCGGCCGGACTCACGGACGGCGCGATCAAGAATCTTGAGGGCCAGTTCGCGGACGCGAAGCGGACCGGAGACAAGTTCGCCAAGACGTACAAGGCGACTGCGCGCGTGGAGGGGGCGGCCGCAGCGCGCAACGCGCTGTACGGGGTGCAGGACGCGGCCAACTCCATCCCTCGCGCGGTCACGATCGCGATGCGCATTACGGGCGTGAGCAGTGTGAGCAAAGCTGCGGCCGCGGTCCGGAAGCAGTACGCGCACGGCGGCATCACGGGAGCGGCCAACGGTGGTGTGCAGGGTGGCGGGTACACCTGGGTAGGTGAGCAGGGCCCGGAGTTGATGAAGCTTCCGGCCGGCACCACCGTGCGGAGTAACCCGGACAGCATGCGCACGCTCACCCGCGGGGACATGGGCCGGTATCACTCCGAAATGAACGGGTTGTGGGAAGATCACGCCCCTTCACGCACGGAGCTGGCCGGCCGGAACCGGCCCGGCTCGCCGTACCGCAAGAAGAAGAGCAGCGGCGGGGGCGGCTCCGGCGGGAGCGGTGGTGGGGGCGGAAGCTTCGATGGTGAGCTGGTGGCGCGGTGGGAGCCGAGCGGCAACGCGTTCCTTGACGCGCTCGCTGACGTGATCAGGCTGTACGTGAAGAACAACGGCGGAGGCAACGTGCAAGACGCGCTCGGCCAGAGAGGGAGGGGCTAGGGATGGCGTTCCCGCAGGATCCATTGCCGATCATCGGCGAGGTGATGAAGTACGACCCGGCCACGGGCACGCGCGGCGCCTGGACGGGCATGACTACCGGCGCCGTCTCGGACGTGCGCGGCGCCCCGGGGGTCGGCATCACCCGCGGTCGGCGCGGGATTCAGGGCAACCTTCCGCCGAGCAGCGCCGATTTCACGCTGAACAACCAGGGCGGGAAGTACACGAACGCCAACCCGGTCAGCCCGAACTACCTCGCGTTGCCGCGCTACACGCCCGTGCGCTTCCGGCTGAACGAGCCGAGCATCCCCACGTACGCGCTCATGAGCGGCACGAACGCGGGCGATTACTACTTCAGCGGCGGACCGGTCATCGCGGGTGATATCGACATCCGGATTGACTGCGAGCCGTTCCAATGGAACACCTCGCAGGCCTCCGGCACGTACGACTCGCAGGCCACGTACATGATCCTGATGAGCAAGATCGGGGCGAGCACCGCCACGAACTACTCATGGATGCTGGCGCTGCGCGGTGACGGCCGGTTGTGGTTCACCTGGAGCCCGACGGGTGCGCTGGCCGGCGCGTTGTCCGCGTTCAGCACGGAGTTCGAGCCGATCGGCCCGCGCATGGCGTTCCGGGTGACGATGGACGTGGACAACGGCGCGTCTCAGCGGGTGATCAGCTTCTACTACAGCGACTCGATCAGCGGCACCTGGACGTTGATCAACACGATCACCACTGCGGGGGTCACCTCGATCTCCAACACAGGGGGCAATCTCGAGATCGGCTCTGCTTCGTTCGGGAAGAACATCTACGTCAACACGCAAACGTGGGGCGGCCGGATCTATGCGGCGCAGCTCCGCAACAGCATCGGCGGCACCATCGTCAGCAACCCCGACTTCCGCGCACTCACCCCCGCGGTGAACGAGGTATTCACGGACAGCGTAGGCAACATCTGGACGCCGCAGGGATACGCGGGGCTCGCCTCCGACGCGATCCGGTTCACGGGTGAGGTGGAGAGCTGGCCGCAGGATTGGGACAGCACCGCCCGGGATTGCTGGGTTCAGGTGCACGCCGCAGATCAGATTCAGCGCCTCTCCGACAACAGCACCAACCTCATGAGCCCGATCTCGCAGTACCTGACCGGCTTCGGGGACAAGGTAGTTGCCTGGTGGCCGCTGGAGGATGGCGCGAGTGCGACCGCGGCAAGCAGCAACGTGGCCGGCTCCCGGCCCGCGCTGTGCGACTTCCGGTTTCAGGCAGAGGACTCGCTCCCGGGCGCGGACGGCACCGCGCAGATGCAGGGCTACGGGCTCATGCGCGGGGTGCCGAAGAATGTGCGCGGCACGGGTACGAACAGCTTCATCATGTGGTGCAAGCTGACCACCGTGCCGAGCACGGACGTTCAGCTTTTCTCCCTGGCGATGGCGGGAAGCAGCGTGGTGCGGTGGTGGAGCGTGCGCGTGCGGAACAACGCGTTCACCGTGCAGACGTTCCAACTCGATGGGCTCGGCGGCATCACGAACAGCCTCAGCAATACCGGCATCGACCTGACGAAGTGGTTCGCGATCGGGCTGGAGCTGATCGACGAACCGGGCGGGGTGCAGAGCTACAACATCCGGTGGCAACAGGTCGGCACGTCCGGCGCGTTCGGGAGCTACAACAGCGGCACCCCCGGCAACGTCGGGAAGATCGCTCAGATCACGATCGCCGCCAACGCCCTGATGAACGATGTGAGCGTGTCTCACGTTGCGGTTATCCAGCAGCCACTCACGTTCGGCGCCGACCTCTCGCAGGTGGGCAACGCGTACATCGGGGAGCGGGCCGGGGACCGGTTCGCCCGGCTGTGCAAACTCGGCGGGGTGACCCCGTTCCTGGACGGCTGGTATTTCGAGACGGCGAAGATGGGACGGCAGAGCGTCGCGACCCTGCTCGATCTGGTGCGCGAGGTGGAGAGGGTGGATGGCGGAGTGCTGGCCGGCACGCGGCATCGCCTCGGACTCACCTACACGACGCGCGCGCGGATCAGCGGCGCCTACTCCTCCGCGGTGCTCTCGCACGCAGCCTCGCACTTCATCGACCCCCCGCGCCCGGTGGAGGACTCCAGCGGCATCGCGAACAGCGTGACGGGCACTCGGCCAGGAGGAGGGTCAAGCACGCGGGTGACGTACACGGGGGCGCTCGGCGTGACCGCGATCGGCGTGAAGCCGGAGAGCGACACGTTCAACGTGCAGACCGACGATCAGCTTGACTCGATCGTGGAATGGCGCGCGTACCTCGGGACATGGGAGGAAGCGCGGTTCCCGGACGTGCCCGTCATGCTTCAGCGGACACAAACCAGGCTCGGCTCTTCTCTGGCCGCGCAACTGTTGCGCGTCGATGTCGGGTACTTCTTCACGATCGCCGACCTGCCGTCCCACCAGGCACCCGGCCCGTTCGATGCGCTGACGCAGGGATACAGCGAGAGCCTGAGCAACTATGACCTGAGCATCAACTACAGCACCACGCCGTTCGGGCCATGGAAGGGCGGGGTGATCGGCAACGATCTCGCGCTGCCCCGCTTTCAGGCCGCGGATACGGCGATCTTCGGGGTTTCGAGCACGGAGACGAAGCTGACCTTCGTGACCCCGGGCAGCACCCGATCGATCCGGACGTCCGGCACGTTCGAAGAGACCACGGGCGCGGTCAGCACGTATTGGGTCGGGACGTCCTGCACGCTTACGCAGAGCAGCGTGCAGAAGTGGAACGGCGCGTTCTCGATGCTCATGACCGTGACCGGTTCGCCTACGCAGGCCATCGCGCGCCCGGCCATCGCGTACACCGCCACGGTGGTAGGCGGCGCCCCGTACCGGGTGAACCTGTTCGCATACTCCCCGCTCGCCACGGCCAGTTTCGCCGTGTCGATCGACTGGTATGACGCGGTGGGCGCGTACATCGGGACGAACAGCGCCACCACCGCGCTGCCTGCGGCCGCCTGGACGTACGCGCAGGTGATCGCCACCGCGCCGGCCAACGCGGTCACCGCCACGTACGGGCCGACCATCTTCGGTTCTCCCGTGGCGGGGAAGCTGGTGTACGTCGATGACATCTACGTGCGCAACACCTCGCAGCCGGACAGCGCGCGGTGGATCACGACGCCGGAGAACGCGGGCGCGTTCCCGATGAACGTGAAGATCGGCGGGGAGTTGATGACCGTGACCGCGATCGGCGCACAGGGCGAGGTGCAGACAGCCACGGTCACCCGCTCCGTGAACGGGATCGTGAAGTCGCACGCTGACGGGGCGGGCGTTCAGCTCGCCAACATCACCACGATGGGAAGGTGACGGGATGGCTACCTTCCCGGTCGCGTACGTAGGGATGCCGATCACCGCGGACTTTTGGAACAGCGGTCAGGAGGACTTCTACAGCAAGGGTCAGGACCTTGTCCGCGGCTCGCAGACCACGGTGGACTTCGATCCGGAACTGGTGGGGATGCCGCTTGTGGTTGGCACGTACACCGTGGCAACGCGGCTGCTCTTCAGCAACGACGCCAGCGGCGCCGGCGGGAAACTGAAGTACGCGTTCAGCTTCACCGGCACTGCCACGGGCGTCCGGCTCATTCAGGGTGTCGATGCGGACAACGGCACTACCACCTCCCAGTTCTACAACGGCACCGCGCACTCGCAGACCAGCAACACGAAGCACTTCCTGAAGAGCGGGCAGACGGCGGCCGGAGTAGGCCTCACCACGCAGGTGAGCACCAGCTCCAACGATGCGTACCCGATCTCCTTCTTCGATGACATGATCATCACTGTCACGGTGGCCGGCACGCTGAGCCTGGTGTGGGCGCAGGTCACGTCCGTGGCGAACGGGATCAAGTTGTGGGCCGGCACCTCGATGACGATCAAGAGGCGTTCCTGATGGCTCTTCTCCTGGCCGACGTCACGGACTACCAGGGGGCGCTGACGCTCGCGCAGCTTCAGGCGGCAGGTCAGCGCGCCATCAGCGTGAAAACCTCGCACGGGCTCACTCAGCGGGCTGTGCACCCCCGTGCGGGGGAGTTCCTGGCCGGCGCCCGCACCGCGGGAATGGGGCTCGCGTCCTGCCATTGGCTGACCGGGGACGCGAGCGGAGTGGACCAAGCGAACTACGCGTACCGCTGCTTGATCGCTCTCGGTCTGCACGTGCCGGGCGCGGCACACATCGTGGACGTGGAGGCCGGCCCGTACAACGTGGGCGGGGAGCCGAAGCAACATCACTACGTGGACTACTGCGTGCGCATGACGCAACTCCTCGGCCGACCGATCGTGACGTACAGCGGGAAGTGGTGGACGGACGCGCACCCGTGGCTGACCGTGAACAGCCTCAGCCCGTGGTTGATGGGGGCCCCGGCCGGGGGCTACCTGGACAGCTACCCGGGTGATTCCGCAGATCAGTGGGAGAATGGGTATGCGGGATGGGCCGCGCTTTCGATCATGCAATACCGGGTGGCCCCGATCGCAGGCATCGACGTCTCGCAGAGCGCGATCCGTTCGGCGGACGTATGGCAGGACATGACGGGAGGTATCCGGATGGCATGGAGCACGATCCCCGCGGCGGACACACTGACCGCAGAGATGAACGCAGCGTTCCCGGAGCGGGACAAAGCTTCGGACGGTTCGATCGGGGATGGCGAGCACAGCACCCGATCGAGTGATCACAACCCGGACGAGACGGGCACGACCCCGTCCGAAGACAGCGACACGTTCAACGAAGTGCACGCCAAGGATCTTGACTCTGATCTGAAGCGCAAAGGCTGGACGCTCAAGCGCGTCTTCGAGATCATGCGGAAGCGCGCTGCGGCCGGCCAGGAGAAGCGCATCCAGAACATGATCTGCGATGGCGAGATCACGTCCGCGAGCTGGGGATTTTCGGAGTGGCGGGACTACACCGGCACTGATCCGCACGACACGCATGGGCACGTCAGTTTCAAGTATGGCTCCGGCGGAGCCCCGGGTAACCCTGAGCAGATCACTACCCCGTACGGGATCCTGGCCGCGGTCAGGGCAGAGGAGGACGACATGTCGGCAGAGGACGTGGCCGCGATCAAGGCGCACGTGACCAGCGAGGTGGCGAAGGCGGTCAAGGCGACCACCGATGCGCGCACCGCGCTGACCACGGAGGTCAACGCGGTGCCGGCCGAAGTGTTCGGATTCAAGTACGGGGACCCGGCGTTCCCGAACCGGACGCTCACCACCTTCGTGAAGGACGAGCAGGCACTCCGCGATTACATGATCGGCGGGGGCAACCCGACCGGGGCCGGCGCGCTGGTGCCGCGGGTGGGTTCGTGGCTGGATGTCACCGGCAAGGCTGCGGTGGGCGCCCCGCTGGACGTGGACGAAGAGGCGCTCGCGCGAGCGCTCATCGGCCCGCTGAGCGCGGCTCTGACCGCGGCCTTGCCGGAGGGCACTCTTACCTCTGAGCAGGTTCAGGCGGCTGCTGAGGCGGCATTCCGCACGGTTCTGCGTACTGGTATCGGCACCTCCGAGAACTAAGATCATCACTGAGTGATGGGGATGGGCCAGGAGGAAGGCGAGGCATGAGTGAGCACAGAAAGAGCAAGCCGCCCGGGGTGGTTCACGCTCCTGCGGGACACGATCATCTTCCTTACCGGGATCGCCGTGATCCTTCGGGAGGCGGGGCTGCTGGTGCCGTTCGGCTATCCAGCTCCGACGGGTGGCCCCTCGGTGATTCTCATCGTGGGGGGAGGCCTCCTGTGCAACGGGCCCGTCATGCTTCAGGCACTCGCGCTCCGGTTTGGTATGTCTACCTCATCGTCTGCGGTGCCGCCGGCGGCACCGGTCTTGCCATCGGCGCCATCCTCCGGGCCGTCTTCGGGAGTTGACCAGTGATCGAGAACACCGAGAGCCACCCGCGTAAGAGCCCGGTCTATCTCCTCCTCCTGGCCGTGTTCGGCGTACTCGCCTCGATGGGCATCGCCGTGTTGATCAGTATCACCGCGAGCAAGAACGCGGTGGATGATTCCCGCCGGGCCATCGAAGTGTCACGATGTGACGAACTGCACGGGCTCATCGCCGTGTACACGGAGACCCCGCCGACCACGCAGACGGGCATCAACCTGATGGCGCTGTATCAATCCGAGTACGGCGTGAAGTGCGAGAAGGGATGAGGATCATGACCAACTACGGAAAGAGCGCCACGGAGGCGAAGACGAAGGCCAGCGCGCTGGCCGTGCTGATCGTCGGGCTGATCGGTCAGGGTGTGCTCGCGGGTACCGTGACCGACTTCGTGCCGAAGCTCCCCGACTTCTTGGAGGTCGGCGCGTACAGCGCGATCGCCGCGGGCACCGCGTGGATCGTGGGCTACGTCAAGAAGAGCGTGACCGGCAAGCTCTCGCAGAGCACGCTGGACGCCGCGCGCCGTGAGGTGCCCGGTAAGATCTGACGCGACCTCGAAGCAGAGGAAGAGAAGCGCCCCCGACCATCACGGTCGGGGGCGTTTCGTGTTGCTCATGCCTCAATCGAGAAGCGGCCGGACTTCATCGTCTCGCCGTACTGATCTTTGATCACCCATTCACCGGGAGCAAGATCCGCGTTCCGGATGACTGGGATGCCGGTGAACGCGGTGGATCCGAACCACTCCGGATTGCCCGATGCACTACGCGGAAGGTGCTGGAGCAGGTACTCCGGCACCCCTTCGCCTACGTGCATCGAGGCCGGCGCCGGCACGCGCGCGACCTCCTCCATGCGCTCGATCATGGCCAACATGTCCGCGTACAGATCAGGCATGACGGCACCCCGCGCAGGCCTTCGTGAAGCAGCCCGCAGCGTGACGGCGCAGCCGGAGGAAGAGCATCGCGGCCAGGAGGAGGGCACCCCCACCCCCGATCAGGCAGGCCAGCACCCACCGCGCTTCCCACACCAGGAACCCCACCGCTACCGCCGTGCCGCTCGCCATCCCGCCGAGCATCACCGCGCGCTCCGCGCTGCGCCGCGAGACCTCCTCCACGCTGCGCAAGCGCACGTACGGGACGGCACGGTGCGTCTCTCCCTCGCGCCGGCTCTCGCTCCAGAACACCTCGATGTCCCCGCGCGCCTCCTGCTTCGCCAGCTCCGCACCGAGTTCGTGATACGGCCCGCGCGCCACTCCGAAATCCTGCGGCATCTGAAGTCGGTCAGTCATGCTGCACCTCTCTTGACCCTGCTCGCCATGGCGCGCCGCTCCGTCATGCTCATCCCCGCGATGATCCCGCCGAACGAGCCGGCCGGGTCTTCATCACGCAGCACGTTGCTGCGGCACAGTGCCAGCACGGGACACGGAGGGATCCCTCCCTGGCCAAGGCACATTGCCTTCGCCAGGGACCGCGCCCTGACAGCCGCGTGCGTGAGCGCGCTCGCGGCATCGTGCGCGGCATCGAAGATGGCCGGCGCGGTTTTGTGCGTGACGCAACGCCCGCGGGAAAGGTCCGCGGCGCGGATCCCGTCCGGTACCTGAACCGGCTTCAGGGTCTTGATCGATGGAGTGGCGGTGCGCACGCGGAGCCGGCTCGCTGCGGCCTGCCGGATGCGGTGCTCCTTTACCAGCTCGCGCGCGTGCGGGCAGACGCACGGCACGCGGTCGGCCGTTCGGCCGAGCCCCCGGTTCAGCGTGTTGTGTCCGGTGGCGTGACATTCGTCCACAATCCGCCACGGGCCGGTGTAGGTCAGGGGGTTTACTGTCTGTGCGCGTTGCACCATGATTTCCTCCAGCTTCCCCGCGCTGGTCTGCACCTTCACCACGTCTGCGTACCGACGTGACTTCTCGCGCATCGTGGCCAGCGCGCGCGGCCGCAGCTCGATTGCGCGCGGGCAGGTACACGCGCCGCCTTCACCTAGTCGAGAGATCGACGCGGTGAGTGTGTTGTGGTGCCGAGCGGAGCACGTGTCCAGAATCCGCCACGGCCCACCGCCGGGAAGTTGATGCTTCGGCATGGGGCGCAGCGCCAGCGCGCGCGGGCAGACACATCGCACTTCACGCATGTTGCCACTCGGACCGTAACGACCCTTCGCGGGGCCGGGCGCGTTGTGGAACCGCGCGGGGCATTGCGAGAGAATGCGCCAGGGTCCGCCGCCGGGAAGACGGCTGGTCATGAGTGGCCGCAGTTCCAACGCGCGCGGGCACGTACAGCGCTTCTCGCCCCGGGCCGCGCCGCTGGTGTTATGGATCTCAGAGGGGCACGTGCTGATCACGCGCCACGGCCCCTTGACTGCGATTCGCTTGCGCGGGGTGAGCCGGAGCATCACCCCGTTTCTGATCTGCATCGCCATCACAACCACCCCGCCACGATCAGGCCGTACACGATGCCCACGGCGAGCGTGAGCTGAGTCATGACGATGCCGCCCTGCACGATGCGCCGGAGCGAGCCGGCGGCATCGCGGTACGCACGCTGCTTCGCCGCCGTCTTCCGGTCGATCTTCCGCAGGTTCCACGGAGGCTGCTGATCGACGTTGTACACCGGGCACGTGAGCGCGATGAGCACGGTCTCCAGCGGCTCCACCAGGTTCTTGCGCCGCCACGGGGTAGCGCTCATCCAATCCGGGAACGGGATCCGGTAGCACTTCGGGGAGAGGTCGCTCCAGCTCGCCTCCTTGGAGGCGTCTTTCATCTTCGCACTCCCGCCGTTCCTCTCCTGGCCGAGGTGCTGACCCTCGCGGTGGTAGAAGGAGGAGGTGCGGCCTCCGTAACCGAAGTGCCGGCCGATGATCGGGAGGCCGAACACTGCCCACGGCTTACGGGTGCGCCAGAGGTACAGCCCCCCGCGGCTCATCGCTTGACCGGGCGCGGCTTGCTGTACTGCTTGATCGTGATCTCCAGCCCCGCCAAGAACAGCACCGTGCCGAGCCCGGTCAGGCCGATATCCCACCACGTGCTGAAATTCTCGGTCCACACTCCCACCAGGAGGCGCAGACCGACCATCGTGAGAATTGCTCCGAGGTAACGCATGAAAACTCCTTGAAATCGCCCTGTGCCACCGTGTCAGTTCACATCCTAACTGACACGGTGGCAGGCCGTCAACCCCGCGCAACCTTCTCCGCCGCGCGGGCCGCGTTGCGGCGCTTCGCCCATTCCTTCACGGCCTGGACATCGTAGGTGTAACCCTTTGTCGGAGTGCCTCCGAGGGCAGGTGGAAATGTCTCGTCACCACCACTCGCAGGGGCAAGCGCTGCCTTTTGGAGAACCTTCAGGGTCACCCCGAGATGACCCAATGAATCGGCGATGTCCCGCAATTTCCGGAGCACCACTTCCTCCCCTTCGATCACGGGGAGCCCGTTGCCCCGGGTTGCCCCGTGGGGCAACTGATCTCCCAGCGTATGATCCACATCGGGACCGTTGCCCCGCGCTGCCCCGGTAGCCATCACAAATGGCGAATAAGCAGGCTCGATACCGCTCTCCATGTACGTCCGAGCCTCTTCGTCAGTAATGAGCGCAGCTTGGAATGTGGCTGTCTCCTGGCCGATAACTGCGATCCAACGGCCGGGGGCGGTAGGTGACTTCGGGAATGGCTTGATCCCGTTGCCCAGCATCGCCACGGTCTGCGGCTTGAATCGGCTCATCATGATGACCTGAAACGATTCCCGAGCATCGGCATTGCCATTCGTAGTACGCGCGGAGAACTTCTGCGCCACGAAGATCTGACACATTCCCAACTGACGCCCCGTGTAATTCACCTTCATCAGAGCGGTAATAGCGGGGGAGCGGAGCGGCATATGCCGGCGCTCCTCCGGCTCCGCCTGCGCCCGGAGGCTGCTCCAGTACTCGGCCAGGAGAGGGGCCGTGATGTTCATCTCCTCCGTGACCAGGCAGATCTTCGGGCGCGGGAGGTGCGGGTTGGCCTTGCGCGTCTCCACCTCATCCCCCATCGCGACCGCCATGTCATGGATTTGCTCCACGCTCTTGCAATACCGCACGCCGCGGGCGCCGTCCGCGTACGCGTGGCTCTCCTCCTTCCAGTCGAGGATGACCGTGTTCCATCCCCAGTGGGAGAAGTGCATGACAATCGCCTTGATCAGCTCGCTCTTCCCGGCCCCGGAGCCGGCGCTCACCGCGATGTGAGGGGAGTCGTCCTTGAGGGAGATGCTCAGCGCTTCTCCTCCTCCGATGATCCCGAGGAACGGGGAGTACTCCTCCGCAGCGAGGAGGAACTTCTCCACGTGGGAGAAGCGCACCTTCTCCGGAGGAAGCTCCGGGAGGGAGAAGACCACTCGGGGAGCACTCCCCTCCATCTGCCAGGAGGAGGAAAGCTCCTCCCTGATCCCGAGCCGGGCGCGCACGGTGGTGGCCACCTGCTTCTGCACTCCTACTCCCGGGATGAACGTGGGAGGAAGGAGGATCTCCGCCACCATGCCGGAGGAGGAGGTGCGGAAGTTGCGCGGCACGTTCACCATGCGCCGCGCCTTAGCCGGCGTCATGTGCCCGACGTTCAGGGTGGTGGAGAGAGACTGCGCGAGCGGGAGCACCTTCTCCCTCTCCCACTCCAGCCTCCCCTCCTGTTTGTGCCAGCGCACCTCCCAGGAGTGGAGCACCTTCTCCCCTCCCTCGATCTGGAGCAACTCCTCCTCCGTCTCCTCCCCGGTGGAGGAGAGCTGCTCCGTGCGCACGAGGTACGGGAGGGAGTAACCGTGCTCCACGTTCCCCTTGTGCGTCACGTACACGAGGAGGATCACTCCTGCGGAGCAGAGGTGGAGCAGGAGGATGCTCCCCGGCCGGAGATACCCCGGGAGGGAGAAGAGTGCTCCTGCTCCCCAGAGGAGAAGAAGGAGCACTCCAAGCAGGAGGAGATACGTTGCTCCCATCCTCCACGCCGCGCGAGCTGCTCCCCGTTGCATCTCCCAGCGCAGCGCGCGGCCGGAGGGATCGAGCGAGCGGCTGGCCGGCGTCCAGAACGTGGCGTCCGTGCGCCGGACCCCGTCCATCGGCTGACCGCTCACCCAGCGCTTCGAGCCCCGGTAGATCTTCCCTGCCAGCTTGATCGTGTAGATCACGCTCTTCACGGCACTCACCTGTTGATCACCACCCGGAACTCCGCAGCCTTACCGGCCTCGGTCAGCTCCCAGCAATCCGGCCACCCGATCGCAGGCTTGAACAGGCCGCGCACCTCCATCGCGAGGCACGCGCGCCGGTATTTCCCGGTCGGCGCCCACACCATCTGCGGCACCGCAGCGCGCAGGCGCCGCAACAGCGCCGCCTGCGTCGGGCCGATCTTGACCGTGCGTCCGTCAATTCTGAACTTGCTCATGAGGTCCCATCCCTCTCGATGCTGATGCCGCCCCTCCCGATCGGGAGGGGCGGCGCGTGCCGTGCTGGTCAGTCAAGCTTTCCGGTAGCGATGGCGGCGAGCACGAAGAGCAGGAGCAGCGCCACCGTGATGACAACGATCATGATCTTTCTCCTTCAGGTTGATGGATCAGTTGGGGGCGAGCGCCCGGCGGATCATGTCGACGTACTCGGGGAGCACCTTCTCCGCGCGGGAGTCGATCGGAGTGCTCCGGTCCGCGCGGAGCAAGTTCGTCACCTTCCGGAGGCGTCCGAGGGAGGACATCGGCACCTGCGTGGCGGCGATGATGTCCGGGTTCTTTGCTCCGTCCAGGATCATCTGCACCACCTTCGGAGCATCCCAGCTCACCCGGGGAGCACGCGGGCTGGCGGGAGAAACAGGAGCGGAGGAGGTGGGAGCAATCTCCAGTACCTTCTCCTGCTCCAGCGGGAGGAACATCTCCTCCAGCTCCTCCGGAGCAACGGAGGCACTCACGCGGAGCGGAGCGGCGGGAGCAATCTTCTGCTCCTTGCGCCGGAGGATCGCCTCCTCCTCCGTCACGATCCCCTCCCACGCCATCTCCCGGATCAGGGAGATGCTCTTGATCGGGTGCCAGAACCGGCGGGACGGAGCAACCTGCTCCCCGCGCCGCACCCGGGAGTAGATCCCCCAGAGGAACGGGGAGATAGCGGAGAGGAGACCGAGGGAGATCTTCGCTGCGGTGCCATCCCAGTGCGAGAAGTTCAGCGCGCCGGACATGATACCCGCGGAGTAGGAGAGCAGGCGCGTGCCGCCGGAGGGGAGGTGCTTGCGGTCACTCTCGTCAGCCTGGACCGAGAGGAACACCCCGGTCAGCTCCAGCGCTGCGGCCAGGAGGAGGGCGGTCACGTACCCGATGCGCAGGTCCGCGGCAAGCTCGGCGGGGAGCATCTGCGGCACGAGGTGCTCCAGCGCCCAACCGGCCTGCCCCCAGATCGCCACGGAGTTGACCAGCACCAGCACCACCAGAAGGATGCCGGCGCCCCGGCGCCCGGACCGCTCCGGCCTCTCGGTCTTCTCTGCCTCACTCATCGGGATACCTCTCATGATCAGATTAGGAGGGACCGGTCCGTGCTGATCCTCGCGATGCCACGGGTGTGATCAGTTGCTCTGCGAACCGGTCCCGTACTGACCAGTTTACATCTGAACTGACGAGACAGCAAGAGGCCCGAGCAACCGAAGTCACCCGGGCCTCTGCGTTCGTAGGCGCCTACGCCCAATCGATGTCACGCTTCATGCTCATCACCCCCTCAGTCTCGCCACCACTTATCGATGCGCCGGCCCGGCTCCAGCACCATCGCGGGACCGTGCCCCTGGCGCATCAGGGCTCGGTACAGCTCGCTCGGGGTGACGTTGCCGCGCATGCGCCCGTCATCGAAGACGTTCCATCCGGCCGCCTCCAATGCCGCATCGGCGAGCCGCGAGCACATCATGGTGTCGGTCCCGCTGATGATCTGCTTGATCCGTTCCGTGCGCACCCCCCGCCGGTACAGCGGGATCGCGCCGTACGTGAGGAAGTCGTACGGGGTGCCGACGAAGCCTCGCGCCGCGCGCGCGACCTTGAACCCCTGCGACCTGTTCTCGTATCCGATCTCAAAGGAGGAGCCTCTGTCGTACTGCGGCCGGATGAACGTCCACTCCGCCGTCCAGTGCGTCTCCGGGGCCAGCTCGATCTCCTCCGCGCCGCCCGGCATCGCCTGAACGGCGGAGGGGTGACGCGCGTACTTCTCGTAACGCGCTGCTTCCGTCACCACGATCACGTGCCGCTTACGCCACCACTCCCGCGGCTTCGTCTTGATCACCAGACCAGGCTCTGCCAGAGAGAGGAGGAGTTGCCCCGCGCCGACCCCCGCGCCGGCCGCGCCGTGGATAGGCCCGAAGCCGATATCCCCGGGCCGGACGTCACTGAGGCTCGCCACTGAGTGCCTCCCTGATCCGGCTCACTGCGTGGGCGCTCCAACCATCTTCCTGATCGCCTTTCGGCCCCACCTCGGCAAGGAGCACCCGAAGCCGCGTCTTCAGGGTTGCCAGCTCCTTGGCCAGCTCGCCGACACGATCGAACGCAGGGCCGAACGGTTCGTTCATGCGCCGCACGATCTCCGACGCGACCTCGGTGCTCTCCGCCACCGCGAGCACGACGCCATCCTTCATCACCGCGCGGTGGTTCGGGCCCACGGCGCCCGTGCTCCACCTGCTCACTTCGCCACCTCCTGCTCCGCGTACAGCTTCAGCCATCCCTTCGCGTCGGAGTCGGCAACGTCACCGCACTCCCGGCACTCCAGCGGGTACGCGCCCGCCTCCTGCGTCTTCAGCGCAGGCACCACGTGCCGACGCTCCGGGCAGAGGTAAAGCGGCATCCCCCAACCGATGATCTCCCTCATCTGCTTCATGATCCTGTGCTCCTCTCACGAAGAGGGGCGGCACCGATCGGTGCCGCCCCGTCACTTCCGGTCGATCAGTAGCCCGTGACGGGGTTCTCCCCGTACTGCGCGGCCTGCGCCTGCGCCTCGCCGGCGGCCTCCGCCCGGTCGATCTCCTGCGCGACCTCCACGTCCTCCTGGCCGGCGTCCTTGGCTTCCTTGCGCAGGCGGTTCAGGGTGACCTTGACGATGGCGTCCAGGCTCTCCCGGTCGGCGGTGATGCTGAGCCGGGAGCGGGTTCCGTTGGCGTTGATCTCGTTGATGAGGACGGAGAGGTTGGCCTCCGCGTCCCCGGTCGGTGCGAGTGCCTCCTTCGCGGCCTGCGCCACCAGCTTCAGCGAGCCCTGTGCGCGCACCTGCGGCATGGTGTCGCCGTTGTCCTGCATGAACTCGATGCTGTAAATGGTCATTGGTTGATCTCCTCATCCCGAGTCCTGATGGACCCTCAGAGCCCCGCTCGATCGGTTACCGGCATGCACGCCGGTAACGCCGCGCCACCTAGTCGCTTCGATCGAGCGGGAGTCTCAGGGCCCCGCCTCCGCTTATCGTCTAAGCGCTCGTGAGCGTTATTGCGACGTGGCGGAGGCGGGACGTTCCTGGGGGTGTTACAGGGTCTTGCGGTACTCGCTCCACCAGGCGCCCGCGATGGCCTTGTGCGCGTCCGTGAAGACGTGCGCCCGGTCGTCGAGAACGTAGGTGAATTTCGGCGAGTCACCCTTGCGACCGCGCGAGATCCACTGCTCCATGGCGGCGCTCACGGTGTCGACCGTCTGCCCGCTCTTCCTGGCCGTGGCGTTCTGCGGGCCGTACGCGAAGATGCCCCAGAGCAGGCCGCGCTGGTCCATCGTCCGCTTCACGGTCCAGGCCAGCGAGCCGGAGAAGATCCGGCGCTTCAGCTCCACGTACGGCAACTCCGTGACGTTGTGCGTCTCGTACTTGACCGCGTTGGGGTCGGCGGGGTTACCGGCCGGCACCTTGTACTCGAAGCTGAACGGCTCGCCTCCGAGGACGAACAGGTCCACGTCCGCGACCGGCTGGTAAAGATCATCGGCGGACTTGCGGAAGCGCTCCGCCTTGATGCTCTTCTCGGTGAAGCTCTGCGGGATCATCACGACCAACCGGCCAACGATGTCCTCCCACGGCACCCGGGGACCGATCTCCCCGCCGGTGTTGACGTCGGAGTTGGTCAGGAACGGGTTGTCCAGACCGAAGTTCAGGTCCGCCTTCACGGTCTCCGATCCCGCCGTGCCCTCTCCCTGGCCGGACTGCGCCGGGGCGGTGACGGCGGACTGTGCTGCGGCCGCGGCCGCAAATGCGTCAGTGCTCACGCTGTGATTCTCCGGTTCTGTCGGTACTGCTGATTCTCTGGGTTGAGGGGCGCCGGGTATGCCTCCCCGGAAAGCCCTTGCCCGTAGTGCGGTTCGCCCCTCGTGCGCACCCGGGCATCGATTCCCGGCTCCATTCTGACGACTTAACCCCAGAACGCGGCCCAACTTCACCGTGCGCGTCATCCGGTCCGAGTTACTAGCTCGGTACCTTCAGCGTCCCCGCGTCACTACCGGTTGGATGGCCGGCAGTCGTCCAGGTCCGGCGGAGTCTCCCTCTCCGCTTCGTGCCCCGGGCCCGAGTCGAACGGGGCTCCACTCCTATACCGCACGGTTCATCTTCACGATGTCCGTCTTGGCCGGGGCTTGACCAGCGGAACCGTAGTTCCGCTGTCAGTTCAGATCCTAACTTACCCGACCAGGTTGCGCCAGAACCTCTCGCGCTTGTTCTTCGGGCCGGCGGTCCAGCCGATCAGGGTCAAACTCTGCTGCTGGTGCTTCGTGGGCTTGTGCGCCTCACCGGTCTGCACCACCACCTTGCCGTTGACGATGGCAACGGACTTCGTTTCGATCACGCGCTTAGCCACGACGCCTCACCTTCTCGATCTCCACGGCGCCTTCGGCCGGGGTGAGGTCTCCGTGCCGGACGTCTTCGCGGACGTTGGCCTCTTCGCGCCGAACGCGGCTGCTCTTCGCCATCGCGTTCTGAAGCGCGTTCTGTGTGTGCAACCCCATCCCGGAGCCTTCCGTTCGAAGTAGTTGGGTGGCTGCTGCCTGTTCGGTGAGCGATACAGCCATACGCTCGGCCCCGCCCTTGAGGTGGTGGTTCACCGGTTCCGGCCGGCCCCCTCGGGTTTACGTTGCGGCGGGTAGGTCTAAAGCCTGCGGCCCGCCGCATATTCAGTTGCGTAAGGGGGATCGGCGGGGCGGTTGGCCCTCACGGTCGATCGCGGCGAGAGGTTCGAAGATCCGAACCTTGGACCTTGGGACACCGGATTGGGGTTATCCCGCCCCGCCGATCCCCCTTACAAGAAGAACACTACCTGGGCTCAGTTAGGATGTCAACTGATTGCCGGAGATTCTTGCCGCGAGCTGCTGCGCCTGTTCGTTGAGCTGGAGATACTCGGCATTCTCCACCGACCCATCCCGCCCCGCGCCAGTCATCACCTCAGACCCTTCGGCCAGGGAAGAGACCAGGGCAAGGCGCGCAGACCAGTACGCGTAACCGGTCGGAGCCGGCGGGATGCGCACGATGTCCCGCAGCATCGGCGCGCTCTTGCTCTCCGCCCGGTCATCCACGATCTCTCGCGCCCGGCACGCGGTGGCCCACCCCTTGCGCAGGTCCATCCGAAGGAGCTGCGCAACGCCGCCCCCCTGCGGGAGGTGCATCAGGATGCCTTCGTCCAGGTCGAACGGCGGAGGCGTCACGTAGCACTGTTGCGCTTCGTCCCACATCGCATCGGCGCGCGCGTACACGGCGAGCTGCGCGCGCTGCTCCAGCACGCTCCAGAACGCCTTTTTCTTCGTCTTCAGGTCCGCCATGAGGATGCCCCGCGGGCCCTGCCTGTCCGATCCCGGCTGCATGTCCCAGAGCGGGACATCGAAGCGGCCGGCGCACTTCACGTGCGTATTGACCACGATGCGCTCCGCGTACTCCGGGGCGGGCTGGAGAAGGTGGGTCTTCAGGAGCGCCTCGAGCGCGAGCTGAGCGTCTTGCATCGCGTAGGTGCCCACCAGCTTGCCCGTGCGCAGCCGGGTCTCCAGCACCTTGTGCTGTGCCGTACCCTGCTCCGCCGCGGAATCTGCGCCACCGTGCCGGGCGGCCGCCTCCGCGATCCGGCGCGCGTCTCCGTAGCTGAGATCCCCCTGCTCGTCCAGGTCGCACGTGGTGAGGTCCGCGTACAGATCGGGCCGGGCGCGCAAGCCACGCAGCATCTTGGCTTGCTCCCAGATCGAGAGCGCTCGCGTGTCCACGTACGCGCTGATCAGGTTGGAGGTGCGCATGAAGCCGCGGGGGAAGTGCGCCGCCCCGACCGAGCCCGGCTCCCAGCTCAACGGGTCGGCAGGGTCGGGGAGCCAGTACCGGCCGAGATCCTGTGCGAGCCCCCACGGGCGAGGGGAGCGGCGCGTGCCGGCCCCCTCCTCCCCGAGGTCGCTGGACGTCATGAACACGAGGTCGGGGCTTGTCACGGGAGCATCGACCCCGTCTCGAGGTGCTTGTTACCGCGGTAGCCGGCCGGGGGCGGGGTGGCGCCGGACGAACCGAGCCCCTCCACGGCGATGTGCAGGGCAATCCGGATTGCACGCTCGGCCAGCTCCATCGAGTCGAACCCGAGAGCCTGCCGGAAGCGCTCGCAGTCCGCGAGGGTCGGCGCGTACCGCAGGAGCGCCAGCTCCACGCTGCCCACCACCGCTTCTACGGCCGTCTCGATGCCGGCCTCGATCCGGACTTCTCGCTCGAACGCCTGAACGGCCCTGTCGTACGCGTCATCAGGCACCCGCACGGGAAGCCTCCTGAAGGTTCGCGATCTCCCGATCGATGTACCATCGCGCCTTTTTCAGATCCTCCAACTCGCTGCCTTTCGAACCGGCACGCCATAGATACTTCATCGCGTTGCCGCGGAGGAACGTCATGTGCTCCGTGATCGTGATGCACTCCACCCCACTCGGGTGATCGGTGTAGTGCGGCGGGTGCTCCACCTGCTCCGAGGAGTACGTGCGTATCCCCCGGTCATCCGTCCAGTACGGCACGGGTACAGACGCCACGTGCTCCGCTCCGTCTTCGTGTCCCATCAGTTCCCCATCCCTCTGCTTGCGATCATAAAATTCACTACCGGGTCAATCCGGTTGGACGCCATCGCCGTCTCGATCAGGTCGGATAGCTCTCCCTTGCTAGGAGCATCGTCCCCCTCGGGTACGACAATCCCGAGGCGCTGCGCCTTGCGGAGCTGGATATCGGAGAGATCCTTCTTCTTGCGCCACCCCGCTTTCTGCTTCGCGTAGCCGGCACCGAACAGCTCCAGCAGCTCCTCGCTCCAGCTCACGGCCATGTCGATGCTCAACCCGGTGTGCTCCGTGGTTGCCCCTTCCTGGCCGGGGTGCCGGGCGCCACACGCGCAGGTGCGCTCGATCGTGGCGTGCGGGCCGGCCGTCTCGCAGTTCAGGTGCACGAACAGGCCGCGCTCGCGCGCGAGCCAGGCCACGTCCCACATCCCCGGTTCGTCCGAGGGGATGATCAACACGTACACGCCCGTGCCGGCGCTGAGGAAGTAGCTCCCGCCGCGGGTCTGCAGCCATGCTCCGATTGTGGTCCGGCCGAGCGGATCGAACTCCACCGCAGCGGTGTCCCCGGTGTGAAGCTCCTCCATCTCCCGCATGCCGCCGGAGGACTCCTGCTCCCCCACCTGCTCCAGCAGCCACTCCTCCTCCATCTCCAGGAGAGTCAGCTCCTCCTCCGCGTACAGCTCCTCCTTGTTCTCCGGGAGGACTTCGGAGAGGTCGACGAGTGAACGGAGGTCGTGTGTACGACTAGCCCCCACGACGTCCAAAACGAGACAGTCGCCCCGCGCCACCGCAGGGAGCGAGAGATCGGGCCGGAGTCCTCTCCCGACCATCTGCTGATAAAGAGGTGCTGAACGTGTCGGCCGTGCGATAACGACGCACGATATCGTCGGATCATCGAACCCCTCCGTGAGAACAGCACAGTTGTGGACGACCTGAACAGTGCCGTCCGCCAGCTCGCGGAGCAGGCGGCGCCGGGTCTCACGATCGAGCTTGCCGTGGACAACGGCGCTGCGGATCCCCTCCTTCTCGAAGGCCTCCGCACCGTGCTCGGCGGCCGCCACGGTGGGCCAGAACACCAGCCCCTTTCGTTCGCCGGCCAGCTTCGCGTAATCGCGAGCGATGATCTCCGGGGCGTACGCGGCCTCCATGGCGTCGGCCAGAGAAGAGTCTTGATAGTCCCCGCCGGACTTCTTGACGTTGCTGAGGTTCAGGTCCGGCACCACGATGCGCTTGCCTCGTACGTCAAGCAGGTACCCGCGGCGAATGCCGAAGCTGATCCCCCGCTTGAACGTGCAGTCCTGCCACACCTCGCTCAGCTTCGCCTTGTCCCCGCGCGCCAGGGTGGCGGTGAAGCCGGCCACCACCGTGCTGCCCCCGGTCCAGGTGCGCTCCCGGTCCGCCTCGCTGGCATCGAAGCGCAGCACGCCGAAGTGATCAAGGATGCGGCGGTAGGTCGGCGCGGTCGCATGATGGCACTCATCGATGATGATCAATCCGACGTTGCGGAGCATGGCGCGCCGGCGCGGGGCCCGCAGGCTCTGCACGCTGGCCACCACCACGTTCGCGGACACCTCGTTCCGCTCTGCCTTGACGATGCCCACAGAGAGGTGCGGCGCCACCTGCTTGATCTTGCGCGCGGCCTGAAGCACCAGCTCATCCGTGTGCGCGAGCACCAGGATGCGCCGGCCCGGCTTGCTGGCGATGAGCGCGCGCAGCTCCTCCCAACGGTCCGCGATGTGCGAGAAGATCACCGTCTTGCCGAGCCCGGTCGCGAGCACCTCCGGCACCCGCGTGTCCCCCGCGATGAGCCGGCGCCGGAGGTCCCCGATCGCCTCCTCCTGGTAGTCCCGCGGCCGGAGCAGATCGGTGCTCACAGCATCACGCCCGTGCGAATCCAGATGCCGATCCGGGCACCGAGGAGCATGGAGGAATTGTCCCACCACCGCAGGTAGCGGCGCTCTCTCCACGCCCGATCGACCATCTTCCGCAGCAGAATGATGGTCTGCACGTCAATCTCGTCCGGGCCGTCCATCGTGCGGAAGATCTTCATGAGCCCGCCTCCGGCTTCGGGGCAGGGGTGGGGCGAAGTAGATCTACGGAGCCGAGGGCGAGCATCTCGTCGACCTCACGGTTAGAGATCGGCACCGCGTACGTAGTCGCCTCGGTCCACCACTCCTCGTATCCCGGGTGCGGGGGCGGGTAGCGGTCAGCACTGTTCTTCTTGATCCACACGCGGCTGGCGCTCGCCACGATCGCCCCGGCGGGCATCTCCCCGGCCTTCACGGGACCTCACCCAGCTTCGGCGCGTTATCCGGGCGCGAGGCGCCGGGGCGCGTCCAGTGCGAGCCGCGGGACTGCGCGCCCGTGCGGGAGGCGGCCGCCATGTGCTGCGCGTAGGTGGTCGGCTGACCCTCCTGCGCCATCACCTTGCGGTTCCACTCCTGCACTTCGGCCGGCCAGCTCTCCGTCACCGCGCCGCTGTCCACGATGAACGCGTGCGTGGTGCGGCGCTCCGGGCTCATCAGGATCTCGACCGGAGCGGCCGCCTGAAACTCGAACGGCTTCGGGCGCCCGTTGAACCACGTTTTGATCATGATGTGCTGCCAAGCTTCGATCTTGTCCCACCAGCGGCCGGAATCGAGCTGCTTGCTGGTGATCTTCGCCATCCAGTTCTGCGGGAGCGCGGTGGCCACTTCCGCCTCCAGCTCCACGGACGGGCCGAGCCTGATCCGGTCGCCGGCCAACACGTGCCGCCACTGCGCGGCGATCCACTGCGGGGGCTCGAGGATGACCGCCGTGGCCGGCTCGCGGTCATCGATGCCGTACACGCCGAGATCGTTCTCCGGCCCGATCGGCGGGACGTCTACCGGCTCCACCGTGACCTTCATACGGTAGTGCCCGAATTCCTCGCCGTACACCGAGGTACCCACGGCGAACGTCTCGCCGTGCCAATTCACCCGCGCCTGCGTCTCGTCATCCGATCCGGGGGTGAGCACGTAACCGCGGATCTCGATGATGCGCATCCACTCCCGCACCACGTCCTCTGCGTACTCGCCGAGGTAGGCGGCGAGCCGCTTGCCCTGCTCCGGGGTCACGGCTGCTCTCCGTCCTTCTCCTGGCCGGAGGCGCGCGCCTGCGCCATGCGCTCCTCATGATCGAGAGGCACAGCGAACGGACGGCCGATCACGGACATGAAGCTTCGGAGCTGACTGCGCAGCCCGATGCACATCTCCACCTGATGCGGGTCGCAGAGCGGCGCGCTCAGGGTGTCCCATGCGGGAGCGCCGGGAACGGGGTGGGTCGGGACGAGCACGCGGCCCGTGGCCGGCGCGGGGCAGTGCGGACGGGTGCAGGAAGTAGGCATCAGTGCCTCCGGGGGCGAGCGATCGCCATGATCATCAGACCGAGGTTCAGGGCGAGGAGGTGGGTATTGATCAGCATGCCGACCGTGTTGCCGTTCCACCCGGCAAGCAGCGCGCAGCCGGCGAGGAACAGGCAGAGCAGAAAGAACAGGAACGCGACTCTCATCAGTCCGCCTCGCTGATCTCGATCAGCTCCCACACCAGCTCGCTGAAAACCTCCTGGCGCTCTTCGTCCGAGAGGTCCGCCCACTCCTGCCGGGTCATACCCGCGTCCAGCTCGCCATGCATGCTGATGTTCTTCGGGGAGGCGTAACGGAAGAGCTGGATCTCGTCCGGCCGCTCCACCTGCGTGCTCGCGTCTTCGTTCGTCATGCACACAGTCTACCGGGGTCAGTTCAGATGTCAACTGGTAGGGCAGTTGATACATGAACTGATACGTGTCATGATGTGCTGGTCTACCTGATCACCGAACGGAAGGAGGGCATCATGCCCGCCACGGGTACGAACACGGTCAGCCTCGCCGACTTCGCGGAGAGCAACGCCAAAGTTGGCGTTCAGCTCCTGCTGAACCGGGAGGACAAGGAGCGGGCGCAGATGCTCGCTTTCGTTCTGGAGGAGTCGCAGGCGGAAGCGCTACGGGAGCTGCTGCTGGCCTCCCTGCCGCACTTCGAAGAGACGCACTCGGTTTCGATCGAGCGGGTGAACGCGAAGCTGCGGCACGCCGGCCTCGACGTTCCGAGCGCGGTGGACGCGCTGCTGAAGGCGCGGATCAAGGCCTCGCGCGTGCTGGAGCTGGACGACGCCACGCTCTGCCAGATCCTCGGTGTCAGCGCTACGGCGTAGGGTGCGACCACGCCGCACACACGGCCGGTTCCCCTCGGGGTGCCGGCCGTTTCGCTATCCGCACGATCCACTGTGTTACTGTACTGCCATGCAGACAGACAAGATGGCTTTCGCGCGCGCGGTGCGTCGGCGAGAAGCGGACATCAGGATGGCCGAAGAGCTACGCCAGCGCGGCTGGACGCAGATCGTTCCGCCGCAGGATCAGGTTCAGGCCGTCATTGAGGCAAAGAGGGGGAGGGCGGCGTGAGCAACATCGTCCCGAACCAGCCGGCCGTGTGCCTCACCTGCTACACGCGCAACTACGCGGACGTCGACTACTGCCGGGGGTGCGGCTACAAGATCAAATCAGTGCCGGGACCGTACCGCCTGAAGGCCAGGATCACACGAAAAAGCCCCCGAGGATGAGTCGGGGGCAATTCCGGACGAAGCACGAACACGATGATGATGCACAGGTAAGGGGATCATAGCATGACAGGACCGTACGCATCATCAGCACGCGACTATCACTCGAACGGATGGGCAAACCCGATCCCCGTTCGCGAGAAGCGGTTCCCGCCCCGCGGCTTCACCGGTTACGAGGGGGCCGACGTCACGGCGACCGACATCAGTTCGTGGATCGAGGGACCGGAGGCGGCGCACAACATCGGACTCCGGATGAGCGGCACGATCGGGATCGACATCGACGCGCACGATGGGGAGGTCGGCGCCGAGACGATGACCGCTGCCCGTGCCGCACTGGGCGACCTCCCTCCCACATGGAGCAGCACCTCTCGCGGCCAGGGAGAGAGCAGGATCCTGCTCTTCCGTCTGCCGGACGGAGTGAGCGACCGGAACAAGGAACTGGCCGGCGCCGAGACGGCGCTCTCGCGGTTCGGTCGCAACGTCGAGATCCTGCACAGGGGGCACCGATACGCGATCGTGGCGCCGAGTATGCACCCGGAGACGAGACAGGAGTACCGCTGGTACGCGCCGGACGGAGGGCCCTGCGAGGTGCCGGAAGTTGACCAACTCCCCCGACTCCCGGTGCGGTGGTGGGAGCTCCTGACCAGTGGGCCGGATAGTGGGCCGGACCGTGAGCAGGGAAAACGTGAGCGGGGGCCGGACGTGGCCGACTGGCCGTTCATGACCAGCACCGATCTCGCGCGCCTGCCGGAGGTGGCGCCGCGTACCCCGAAAACAGCCGAGGTTGCTAACGCTCTGTTGGGGTCGATGCGAGAGCGGTACCTCAACAGCACCACGGAGGGTAGTGGCCGGACGCAGCAATTGAACAACCTGGCGCTGATGTACGGGCATGGGGTGCCGGAGTTCTGGACGGCGGAGCAGGCGCGGGATCAGATGCTCGCGGACTCACGGGACAACGGCTTCATGGCGGCGCACGGCGAGCGGACGGCGCTGGTCCAGATCGAACGGGGACTCGCGGACGGACAGCGTGCGGAGCAGTGGAGCAAGATCACCTACGCGCAGGAGGCGGCGGCGGTCAGCCCGGAGAATGCTCCCGTTGACGCGGTGGAGGCGTTGCTCCGCGAGTTCCTGACCCCGGACCAGATGGAGCAGGCGCCACCGCCGCGGCCACTGGTCAAGGGGTATCTGAACCTGGACAGCGAAAGCTGGCTGATCGGGCCGGCGGGGAGCAAGAAGAGCTTCCTCGCCCTCGACTTCGCCGCTCACGTAGCTGGTGGGATGCCGTGGCACGGCAGGCGAGTGCATCAGGGGCCGGTGGTCTACATCGCGGCAGAGGGGCACTCAGGGCTCGGACCGCGCATCAGGGCGTGGGCGGCGCAGAACGGCAAAGACTTCCCGAGCGGGGTATACATCCTGCCGCGGCCCGTACAGAGCAAGGACGTAGGGGCGTGGAGCGTGCTGGTGCGGGCCTGTCAGCGGCTTGAGCCCGTACTGGTGATCATGGATACACAGGCACGGGTCACGGTGGGGCTGGAGGAGAACAGCGCCACCGAGATGGGGATGTACGTGGAGGCGGTCCGGCTCATGCGTCAGCACACCGGGGCGTGCGTACTGACCATCCACCACACCGGGCGCAAGGGCGGGGACGCGCGGGGGAGCAGTGCCATCGACGGCGCGCAGCACACTGAACTGCGCATGGAGCCGGACAAGAACAACAAGATGCTCGCCTCGCTGCACTCCGACAAGCAGAAGGACATGGAGGAGCTACCCCCACACAAGATCCTCTTCGAGCTGCACACGGTCGGAGTGGACGAAGACGGCGAGCCGGTGACCTCCCTGGCATTGCTGTCCGACCGGCTCCGACTCGCTGAGGCCGAGTCCGCAGCGGCAAGCGAGCCGGACAAGCCGACCATCGCGCCGTTCGACTCCAAGGACAAGTGGAGGCACCGCATCCTCGAAGTGCTGGTGGCGTTCGGGCCGGCCGGTGTGGGCCTGCTGAAAGAAGAAGTGGCCTCCTACCTCTGGGGCCGGTTCCCGGAAGAGATCAAGTCGGTCGCGGACCTGAAGCGCAACACCAGCTACAAGAAGGCATGGAAAGCCCTCCTGGAGCTGGAGGACTCGGAGGGGGACAGAGTGCTCGTTCAGCACACATCGGCCAGGGTTGAGGTCGGGAGCGAGGCTGTCCGGATCGCCCTAGAGGAGTAGGAAATGCCGTGGGCCGGATCGTCCGGCCCACGGAGGGGGTGTGGGCCGGACGCTGGGCCGGACGAATGGGCCGGGCTGGGCCGGGCGTGGGCCGGATAGTGGGCCGGACCATGAGCAGGGAAAACGTAATTATGGGCTGGACCTGGGCCGGATAAGTTGATCTTCCGGGGCTCTGTGGGCCGGAGGGGCCCCGACCCTAGGAGGGGCCTCCGTCCAGCCCATGCGGATTCAGCCCAGTGCAATTCCTAGTCGCATGACTACAAAGACACCAGTTGACATCTGAACTGATTCAGAGGAGGCTTGACCCATGACGAACACCGAGCACACCGCAGTGCCCCTCTCCCTGGCCGAGGTCCACCACGCCACGTTCTGGCCCGAGGCTCACCGCGACCTTCCGGTAAACGCGCTTGAAACGCTCACGTGGAGCGAGGTGACTTGCGGCGCGTGCCGTCTGGAGATGCCCGAGGACAAGGCGGGGCGCCCGGAGCACTTCGTGCCGGCGGACGTGCTGGAGCGCGATGCCGGGCTGGTCAAGGGCGATCGGGTGAAGCGGCTGGAGCGTCGGCTCGCCACGATCGAGACCGTGATCGAGACCACCCGGGAGGTCATGAACACGTGGGCAGCGCGTCACGGGGAGGCGCTCGCGTTGCGGGAAGCCACCGTAATCGAGCTGAG
>ERZ1292644.161-Hain-H14-01um-R2-161-length-46773-cov-5_pt1 | contig 46773 bp, 75 predicted proteins | sample MGYA00564402_ERZ1292644 | MGnify/ENA primary metagenome ERZ1292644 (study PRJEB36523, sample SAMEA6512644) | groundwater metagenome | collected 2019-01-09 | study: AquaDiva: Metagenomics assemblies of 32 groundwater samples
AGTAGCAGTCCTCATGGGGCAGCCGGGGCAGGTCCGCCACAAACGCGGGATCGTCGGGCACGTGCGACGTCTCGGTCTGCAGCGCTTCTGAATCCGCGCGAACATACGTAAGCGAGCCGTCAGCTATCCACGAGTCGATCGCCCTGGCGTCGTAATTAGCGCACGCGCTAAGGCCTGGGCGGTGGATAGAGACGACGCCCCCGTGTGCCTCGCGAAGCACAATTCCCCAGATCAGGGTGCCGCGGTAAAGAACGTCGCCCTTCACCAGCCTCATTTCGGAACCAACGGCGCGAATTCAGGCACCACGTAGCCCTGTGCCTTGGCGTCGGCCAGTATCGCGTGGAGGATCGTGTTCTCCAGCCGCAGCTTCCGCAGCTCGTCGCTGTCTGTCCGCTGGATTGCCTTTTCTAGCTGACCACTCGGCTTGACAGTCATCTGGGCATTCGCCTCTTGCTCCGCCTGCTCGTCTTTGCTAGCCCGCTCCAGCCAGGTGCTTACGGTTGAGCGCTTGAGCCCGAGCCTGCTGGCCGCCTCGGTGGCCCCGATCCGTTGTGCCAGCGCTATCGCCTTGTCTCTCAAGTCAGGCGTGAACGCGAACCTGGCGCCGCCCCGCTGCTTGCTGAACTCCGCGCCCCACCGGCGTACCATGCTCGGCGCTACCTCGGGATGGGCCTGCTTGAACTTCTCTTCGGAGCGGCCGAGGGTTTCGTACTCAGTGACCAGCCGGCGCTTGTCTTTCTCTGTCCACTGCCGCTTGGTGGGGCCCCTCCCGATGAACTGCTTTCGCCACTGGTAGATCGTGGCGGCGGCTGAGTAGCCGATGGTTTTTGCCTTGGCGAGGATCTCCTTCTCGCTCTTGCCCACGGACCACTTGGCTATCTCGATCTTCTTTGCCTCGGTCATCTCTTCCTTACCCATGCCGTTCGCCTCCTTCGTCCAGTCTGTCCCGCGCGAGCCATGCGCCCATGTGACGGGGGGAGCCCCTTTTACTGTTTCTCGGATCTGTTCAGCCTCTTCGGGAGTGGGCAGCGGCGCCACTTCGTCCACCACCACATTCAAATCGCCAGCGTACCTGTTCCGCCACTCGTAGATGCTCGCGGGCTTCTCGTTGATAGCCTTGGCCATCATGACGATCTCCTCCATGGTCTTACCCACTGACCACCGGGCGATCTCTCTTCGGTTGGCCTCCTCCGCTTCCGTCGGGGCTGGCGTCTCTTCTGTCATGACGTCCCCTTTGGCGGCTGTAGCCCCGTGCTCCGCAGACCCTGCAAGCTCTCCTCTGCCTGGCGCACCAACTCCTGCATATCGTTCAGACACTCGCGGGCTATCCGCCCTAGCTGCGGGCTCAGCTCTATCAGGTGCCACCATGCCCGTCCGAGCCTGGCCCACTCAGCCTCGAAGCGCAGCCGCTGGGCCTCATCCGCGGGTAGCGGGATGTCGCTCACTTGGGAGCTTTCACGAGGCGCCACTGCTGGAATGGCTGCCCCTGTCTCACGTACCCGCTCAGTCCGTCGCGCTCCAGCGCCGCCACGTCTGCCGTTTTTCGCCCCGCCGTTTGCACCGGTTCCCATGATTTTTCTCCTACCATGACCGAGCCAGGGCCACGAATAAGGCGATATGCCTGGATCAACTCCAGTGCCCTCTCCCCCATTTCCTTCACCGACTTGGCCGCAAGGTATGCGCGCTCCACGTTGTCCCGAGTAAGCCCGCCCTCCCGCGTGAATACCTCCAGGGCTGAGGGCCCCTGATGCGCAGGCAACGCCCAGTTGGGACAGTGAAGTCTCGCGTAACAGTCGGTGCAATGTGGCCCAGCTCTCCCGGGTGGATCTTCGCCAGAGGTGTTACCCGGCCGCAAACAAATCTGCTTGATTCGCTCTAAAATTGGGCGCCACTCTACGCTGGTGTAAGTGCGGGACCACAGGGCCTCGGCTCGGCCCTCCCCGAACGTGAGCAGGCAGGTGCGGTAGCGCGGGTACTCGTCGCGCAAGGCGTGCGCAATGGCGTAGGCGTGCAACTGCAGGTTGTTGTCAGCGTCGGGGACCTTGCCCCAGGTGACCTGCTCGCGCTTCTTAAGGTCGATGATACACAGGTCCCGCGTCCACTGGTCTTCGGCAACAATATCCGGGGTGCCCTTGGTGATGAAGTCGCTATTCACTGGCCACGGAGGGGCCCGCTTCTCCTCGTAGAGTGTCACCTCCCGCTGATACTCGGTGATGTCCACGTGAGCGCGGAGCCAGCGGTAGCAGTCGGCAGCGTCGGCGTCCTCGGGCGTCTGCCCCGTCTCCAGGGCCTCGTACACCCGCTGCTCCACGAACTGCCCCCTTTCTATGTTGGGGTTCAGCTCCTGGTACCGAGCGGAGAGCACCGGGGAGAGAGGACACTTCTCGGCCAGAGACAATGCCGACGGGCGAACGGGCATGTTGCCACCACCTTCCGGGCCCATTAGGCCACAGACAGGCAACAGGGTCAAGGCAACAGGCTAGGGCTTCGGGTCGGTCCGCACCTGCTCCACGGCTTTCTCTAGCGTGGTGGGCAGCGGAGCGGCGGGCGTAGGCGGCGCAGTCTTTACCGGGAGCTTCGAGGCCCTGAGTGAGCGTTCGAGGCGGGTCAAGCGGGCCTTGAGAAGCTCGATGTCCGCGCGGGTCACCTCGTAGCCAGCCTTGGCCTTGCCCTCCACCTTGGCGGCGGCCACCTCTACGGCGCTGGTGGCGGTCTTCTTAGCAGCAGCAGCAGCAGCCCGGCCCTCGTTGGTGGCGCTGTTGTAGCTGAGAATCGAGGTGAGAATCGCAGTCACGATCGTGCTGATGATCGCGGGCAGATTCTTGCGGATCGCCTCGACGGGGGAGTGTGGCGCCGGCTTTTCCTCCTGCTCCTGGTCTCCCATCTAGACGCCCTATCGGCAGAGGTGTTACAAGGCTGAAGCGAGGGGAGGTTACTCATGCTGACCAAGCAGATCGAGCAGGCGGTGGCCAAGTACGCAGAGGCCGCGAAGTGGGAGCACAAATGCCGGGTGCAGTACGAGGCGGCCATGGAGGCCAATCCGTGGGATGGCTCCCGTGATACGCAGGCCCGCGAGACAGAGGCTCTCTGGGTCCACACCGACGCTGAGCTGACCAAGGACGAGGCGCTATCCTGGCTGACAGAGCTGCTGCTGGGGGAGCCATGACCGCCACCAACGAGCAGAGAGAAGCGTGGGCGTACGCGCAGGCCATGGGCGCGATCGACCTGCTGATGGGCATGGAGCCCGAGGCGGCCAAGGACTCTACAGCGGGGCTGTTGCTCTCCGGTCTGGCCGCTGCCACCAACGACTACGAGCAGATGCGTTTCCCCCTCGGCAATCCCACGCCAGAGGAGGCCGCTGCGTTTCGCAGGGAGCAGCAGGAGCCGAGCCATGACCAGACGGATAGCTCGCAAGATCTGGCTGCGTCGGGTGTTTAGTTGCGGCTGCGTGCTGCGGCCGTTTCGCTACAAGTGGCGCACGCTACAGAGCATGGCCTCAAAGCTCGGTCTCGTGAGGCGCGGTGGCGAATGGGAAGACCTAGACGACCCTTCGTAGCCTATCGAATAGGGGGACAGCCTGCCCGCACGCTAGCTCCACGTCTCTAAGCACCTTGAGCGCCTCGACCAGGGCATTGAGTACCTCGACGGGGATCCCGGGTACGTAGCGGGCGGCGTCTAGGATGTGCCGGATATGCGGGACGCTGACAACCGCGACGGACACCTTCTCGGCCAGCAGGTGGATCACCGAGAGCCTCTCTTCTGCTGGGCTCTCCATGTCGGCAACGCTAGCACCTAATCCAGGGGGCACATGTGCGCATATCCTCCTCCCCCAGAGCGGAAATCTAGGGGTCAGGGGTACTGATACGCCTAGCGCAGCCAGCTCCCCGTAAACGCGCGCTCCGTTTCCTGGCCCCAGAGTGCTGGCCCCGGGGAAATCGTGCAGCAGAAGCTCAGCCAGGAATTTTGGGCCCGGGGATTTTTCGTCCCGTCGATCCTGATCCCTTAATTTTGGGGCCCGGCGCTTTTCGACCCCTGTAGACTTCGCGGGCGCCCCTCCATTGGCGGGGAGTTCCCTACTGCGCGTGGGGCTATCGCCTTCCTGTGGGTGGAGGGGCGCACCTACCCGTCCGTTGTGGTGGGCGGCACTGACGTGCCAGTGGCTTTGAGGTGCGCAGCGGCTTCTCGGTTCAGCTGCTCCTTAACGCGCCTCAGCGTAGCCTGTACCAGCATGAGCGTCTGCGCGTCTCCGCCCGTCGGATACCACATATCGACGATAGCGACGGCCCTCCGAAGCCCGGCTACGTACGCGGCATCCCTGCCGGCGGTTTCGTCCATGGCCGGACCCTACCGGGCGGACCCATAGGTGGGCAATGGTCATTGCGTGGTTAGTCCTCCTAGTGGCGGTGGTGGGTCTCCTAATGTACGCGCTGTCAGCCAACCCGAAACTGGCGCGCGTGGGTGAGATTCTGTTTTTTTGCGGATCTCTAGTGACGCTGTTTATGCTGGCCGGACGTACGGTCCGACTAGGCTAGTTGCTGGCGCTGGGCGGAGCTTCCCCGTCGCTGTCGTCCATTGCGTCGAATGCGCGGATCTCCGCCTGCAGACGCTCAAGTGCAGCTGTCCGGCTGGCGCCATGCCCGCGCAGGATGAAGCGGCCGCATGAGGTTTCCGCCAGCGCTACCCACAGCCCGGACCGAGCTTGCACAGGACCGATGCGTGACCACTTGCGGGTCATTTGCGCTTGGTCCGCTTGGCGGGCTTGACCGGGGGGAAGCTGAACGTGATACCGCCGCCGTCCCCCCACACGTCCGCTTTGATGCCAGGGAATAGTTCTTTCCCTTTCGCCGCGATCGCTTTCGCCAGCCGCTTGTCGCTGCCCTTGCCGCGTTTCTGCTTTGCCATTTGTGTGCCTCCAATGCCACATGCCGGGCCTTACCCAGCGTGGCGCGCCTTGCGGCGGTATGTGCAGCTGCGGTTACAGGCCCCGGAGCGCGGCGCGGATGCTGGTAACGGTGTAGGGCGCGCCGTCCGGGGTTTTCGTGTGCCCAGCGCTAGCTAGGTAGCGAAGCAGGCATTCCGCGGCGTGTTTCCGGTTGTCGGCGCAGCGGATGAATTCACGAGCGGCGGAGTAGAGGCCCTCATCGTTGCCGATCCAGAGACCGACGTTCCAGTGGTTCCAATTCTTGTGGCCGTTGTATCCCTTTGTCATGTTCCGTTCCTCCGTTTGGTGTCTGCTGTCGGCTAACCCGCCGCGTGCATGCCCCGAGTTACCAGAGCATGAGGCGCGATTGGTTAGCGGCCTACCAGGTCCCTTCAGCTTTGCGCGCCTGCATCTGAGCGTTGGCGCCGAGGTATGTGCGGTGCTCCCAGACGTTGCGAAGCTTGAGGTACACGTTGTCTAGGCTGGCGCGGAGAAGCGAGCGGCCATCGAACCAATGCCAGAGGCAGCCGCCCATGCTGTCATCGTAGGTGTGGGGGGTTGAACTGTGTGTGGAGTACAAGATGTGGGTTCCGTTCTCGTGTACCGCCCATGAGAACATCGCGCCCTTGCCCAGATCCATCACCGCGCGACGGTCATGCACCCACAGGTCCCGTCGGAAGCGCAGCGGGAGGCCTGTCTCCATCGACCATTCGCACATTGCCTCGAAAGCGTAGGCGCCAGTTTCGGTCAAGGGCCCCTGGACAGCCCCGTCGTCGATCATGTTCTCGTCGTTCGCGTCGAATTCGTAAGCGTTCATGTGTGTTCTCCGTTTGCTTCCGTGTGTGGGTTTAGAGCAGGCCCCAGCGCTGCATCAGGCGCCGCGAGATACCCTCGGATGACTGCACCGTCGCGGGACGCCCGTAGCAGGTGTTACGAGCCGCGAACCGTTGCGCGTCGGGCTCCTTACGGAACCGATGCACGAAGGTGCCGTCCGCCGCAGGACCGTCGCCGGGGCCATCTGCGAGCACTTCATAGACCGTGTACGTTTTCATGTGTGTGTTCTCCGTTTGCAGCTGTGGGTTGTGTGAATCAGTCCGAGAGCAGAGCGGTTGCCAGAAACGAGCAGACAACGTCCGCGTGGTAAGCGGCGCGGCGGCCCATGCGGTCATAGAAGAAGTCAACCTCGGTGTAGCCGATGGCCGCCAGAGTCGACAGGACCAGCGCATGAGAGACCAGGTCCCCACCGTTTGCGTTGCCCAGCAGTTCCATGCGCGTCTTGTAGCTAGTGGTGCCATGGACCAGCGAGGTAAAGCCGCTGATTTCCGCCTGAGCCGCTGCGACCGTCGTTTTCATAAGATTCAATCATGGGCAGGGATTGTTGCCTATACAAGGGCAGGTCAGAAGAATCTTTCTGCCGCAGCGCTAGGACCTAGCTGAAAGAATCGGATGACTCTCTCTTGACCTTTGTTGCCTATCCACTCAGGATTGGAAGTATGAAAACGACGCTGACGACTGAGCTTGCGACGCGGTTCCCGGCGCTGGGCAATGACCTGCTGAAGGTTGCTCTCCTGCTCGCGGCCGACGGTACGGGCGGCGCCTATCGGGCGGCACGCTACATCTCCGACTGCATCGGTGGCGACGCTGGCAAGGTGCGCGCCGAGGTGGCCAGCGCTGTCGACGCGGTTCGCAAGGCCAGCCGCTAACCAGACTTGGCTAGGGCATCACGGTGCCCCGGCTTGGCTTGGCTAGACAACGCAGGCAACAAAGGGAGAGCTGATGTTCATACCGGTGTGGGTAATCGTAGGTATCTTGGTACTCTGGGCTCTGAGCAACTAAGGGGAGACGCAGCAAATGGAAGACAACAGGCGGATCAAGACTCGGGACGCTGGCAAGCTGACACTGACGAACATCCGACACTTGGTTACTTGGTGCAATAACCAGAACGAGGGATGGTGGGATCCGGCGCCCGGACAGGAGTTGTCAGTGGCGCAGATCCTGTCCTGCTACCACGCTGCCAACGACGCGAACTATGCCGGCATGGTCGAATGGGCCTCGGAGGACAGGACCGCAGCTGTGAGCGCTTGGAACCGGATCCGAGCATCCCGGCCGCAGCGTCGCAAGCGGGCCGCCTAGCGCTTCCCGCCTTTCCAGAATCCTCTCCCAAAGCTGCGGATAGTCCTACCCTGGGCCATGTGGGCAAGCAGCTCTAAGACGTCTGCTTCATAGATACGCCACTGTCCCCTCCCGGTATTGCGCTGGCGTAAGTCGGTGTAGTGCCGGGAATGTCCTATGGTGCCAGCGATCCGGTGTTTGCGTAACCAGGTCCGGAGCGTCTGCGGCGCGTAGCCTAGGAAGTCTGAGAGCGCGGCAACGGTGGTGAACCGCATGTTGGATGCGCGACGACCCTGATGTTCTGGCCGGCTTGACTCGGCAGAGTGGTCTAGGACAGCCTGAGCTAAGTCAAGAGGCACGATCCCGGGATGTCACGAGAGCCGCCCATCGGCAAGCACCGGAGAGCTAGCTACTACCGCGCAGCCGCGCTATCGACGCACCTACGCCAGCGCAGCGCCCCTGACCTAGGGCAGCACATGTCAAGTAACCTAGCCCAGGTACCGCGACTGCAGCCTAGTGATATCAAGGGGTTACCTCTCATGCAGCCGAACCTCGGTAGCTACGCAACGCAAAGAAGGCATGACATGGTGCTAAGTGGCTGATGACTCAAGTCTTCGTCCATCATCTCACGCTGCTACGAGTAGCGACAGCCCACCGCAGTACATCCCCACCCTGGTAGGGGCCCGGGGGGTCACCCCCCCTCTCGCGACCCCGATCCCCACAGCCACAAGTTGTAACACGAAGGTTGACTCGGTACAGCAAGGGGAGCTACTCCCACCCAGTGTCAGCTCCCGCAAGCTAGCCCACGCTCGCAGGAAAGCGAAGCACCTAGCAGCAGTAGCCCGCATCCAGGATCGGCTGTGGGAGGACGTACATCGGAAGGGGCTGGCGATATTGAGAGCGCCGGAGGTGGCGGCGAGCGGGCCCCAGCCCGGGATGACGCCGACGGAGGTGCGGATCGCTCGGGATGCGATGATGAGCAGTAGGGAGGCTCCGATGTACCTGGGCTTTGTCCAAAGGATGATCGAGACGAAGGTCCGGGCTGACACCATGTCGGAGAGGGATCCCGCTCCTCGGCTGAACGTGGAGACTATCCAGGTGGCTGTGACAAACACCTACGTGTACGAGCACCTGGAGGACCCGTCGAGTAAGCGCTGAAGTACCACCTCGGTGGGTAGACTTCCGGCTCGTATTTGCGGACGCTAGTGTCACCGTGAGTCGCAGAACACGGTCCAATACCCCCCGAACCGCTGCAGCGGCATCCCCGACAGGAGACCGGCAGAAAACAGCCAGGGATACTTCGACTGCCACGCGAGGCCGCACTGGGAAGTGACCCCCCGAGCACAACCTAGGTGGCTTCTACGCCTCTCGGCTCAGCTGCAGAAAGATAGGGACTCCATAGGTGCCGTAGGTAACTCTGATCCCCTGGCGGACCCGAGTAAGGAGGGGGGGGGTCTAAGGGGGCGCCGGGTTGTTACGGTAGACAGCGAGATGCCAGCCCCCGCCCCGGTCAACTACGGCTCGACTGCCGCGGATGCGCTCGCCGAGGGGCGCCGGATCATGGCGGAGGTGAAACAGACCCGGGAACGGGCTGAGAAGCGGATGGCCTGGGCTGCTTCCGAGAAGCGTCTGGGCAAAGAGGCGCGGGCCCTCCATAGGCTGGAGGAGATCAACCGCCGTCATGGCTTCTAGGCTCCTTCGCGGCTACAGCCCTGATTGCTTCAGTGGCGGCCTCGTGCCAAGCGGTAGACGGTGCCTTGTCGACTTCTTGGCCAGCGCGGTAGGCGGCCCACACGCGATCTCGCAGGTCCTTGGGGACCATGAACCAATGTCGGCGGCACATCAGCATCTTCGGCGGGATCTCAACCTGGCAGCGCACGGCGTGGCAACAGTGGCTCACTTGGGCTTTCTCCACTCGTAGACCGCCGCACAGGCCGCCTGTCGCTTGCTCATCCCCGGAGGGTCGTCCATGGTGCCAGGGCCTCCCCGGCAAGAGCAGAGCCCCCGCTGGTGGCCCACGGAGCCCACGATGCTCCGCATGTTGCACTCGTAGTGCAGCCACCGCTCGGTAGGGCCTTCGAGGGAGAGGTAGAAGGTCGTCAGGGCCGTGGGCATCTCGTCGGCGGTGATGTCCTCTTCGCAGTGGAGGCACTTCTGGGTCACAGCGGCTCGTCGCTTTCGATGTGATCGAGGAGCTTTCCCATGGCGATCGTCTCCTGGCCGTACGCTTCGCAAGCGATGTCGTGAAACTCGTCGAGTCGCCGCCCGATTTCGTCGGGGCTGAAGCGGTTGTGGTCCCGGTGCCCGTGCTGCTCTTTCCGGAAGGCGTCCGAACAGCGCCACGCCCACCTCTTGGCCTCTCGCAGCTTGCGGGCTAGCTCCTGCAGCTTGCTCTCGGGCATCACGGTAGCTCCTCCTCGCCCATGTTGTGGTCAGGGGCCGTTTGCCAGTGGGCACGGGCGGTTTCTAGGCGGTCTAACAGGGCGAGGGCCGGATGGGGCGGCTTCAGATCGGCTGCGCGAATGTACAGGAGGCCGGTTAGCACCCCGATCTCCCACGCGTTCAGCTCCAGTGCGTAGCGCGGCAGCACGGGCATCAGGTAGCGCCCCCTAGGGCCTTTAGCAGCTTGTCCCTGCTCGCCTCTAGGGCCTCTATGCGCTCCTCTAGGCTCTCCAGGTACTGCAGCACGTACCCAGCGCCCAGGACGGGCTTGCTGGAGGCCTTGCGGGGCTTCTTTGGCGCCTCCCGCCACTTCTGGACCTGCCCGGCCTGCACTTTGTGCTTCTTGTAGACAGCGCGGGTCTCCGTGGTGGTGGCGCACTCGTCCAGCTCCGCCAGGATCCCCGCTTTGTCCTCGTCGGAGAATCTGCGGACGGTCCGCTTGTCCTCTGCCCCGTTGCTTGTTGTCTCTGTGGTCATTTATGGCTCCTTGGGGTCAAACATGGGTGGCCGCAGAGGCTCTCGACGGGCCTTGATGGCCGCCATGTCCGCGGCGCAGAGACTGACCGTTACGTTGACTCCGAAGTCGATGGACATCCCGGTGTCCCCGGTAGGCGTGCATTCGAGCTTGTTGATCACCACCTCTGCCATTGCCATCGCAAGCTCCCGGGCGGCCATCGTGAACCGCGTGCGGGCCTGCGCTACCCGTGACCGCCACTGTGCAAAACCCGCCTCCAGCTCGTCGATCTTCCGCTGGCGCTCCTCTTCGGACTCGGGTGTCTTGTCTTCGTCGCTCATGTTCTCTGCTCCTTTTGCTACTTTTTTCTAAAGTCAGCCAGCCACTGCGAAACCTCATTAAGCCACATCTGATTGGTTGTGTCGCAGGCCTGGCCGACGGCGATCTCCAGCAGCGTCTCAGCGTCGATTAGTTTCATCTTGGCGTCCACGAGCTTTTCGGCCAGGACATCCAGCGCCCTATCCCGTAGCTTGATCTCGGCCTCGTGGTAGTCGGCGTACACCAGCCTGTCGTCGTCGTCGGGGTGGCCCATCAGTGCCTACTCCTAGCGCTGTGGCGAATACGCAAAAACAAGGCAACAGAGAACCGCCGCCGCTGCCCCCGTGTTAGTCCGCGTCCTCTGCAGCCCACGGGCCATCGCCTGCGCCTGGGTCCGCCGTCGGCCAGGGGCATGCGCAGCCTCTTTTTCTGGATCTCGGACCACCGGTGCAGTGTCACGTCACCCTCCTGACGGGTATCCCCGCCCTCTCGGCTCTCGTCACCATGTCCTCGGTGCCCCTGCCGCCGGGAAAGGCGATCACGAGATCCGGCTTGCCTCGGTCTATCATCGCTCTATTGCGGATGGGCCCGGCAGCAGTCCCCCAGCGCATCCACTGAGCTTTGAAGGACTCGATGGCCCAGCCTAGCTCTATTGCCACCGCTGCGGCCACCTTGTCAGCGCCAGCTGCGGCCCCGTGGATGAGAGTGAACGTCTCGTCAGGGCGGAAGGGCCCAGCACACACGCGCTCCAGCGTCTCTCGCACCTTCGTTGCCTCCTTCCTGGCCCGGAGCACGTCGGCGGGGTCTTCGCGTTTGATGACCTTGCCGTAGGTCCGGCCGCCGCATACCAGGATCCGCACGCGCGGCAGTGTAACACCTCCTGCCTACTTCGAAAGCCCCATCGCTGCCTGAAGCGCTGCTGTGGCCTTGTCCACCGCCGCCTCTGCTGCTTTCTTCTCAGCGTCAGCCTTGAGGGCTATCTCCATCGTCTCGTCTGCGCGCTTGCGGGCGTCCGCGAGCCAGCCGTAGGCCTCGGTCAGCGCCTGGGCAAGCCCCGTGGTGCCGCTGGGGGACCTAGCATCGTTGCCCGCAGAAGTAGCAGCGGGAGCCACTGCAGCGACAACACTGGCAGGGCTGGCAGCGGTCGCATCTGCTTTTGGGCGAGGCGGAAGGAACGCGCGGGCATCGTGCTTGAAGTTGTGACTTCCTACGACAGTGGGCAACGGAGCGTCCGCAAGCTCCGGGAAGGCAATGAGGAGAGCCTGGAAAGCCCGAGCCTGGACCTTGTCTCGCCCTCCCTCGATCCCGCTAATAAAGCTGCGCGACAGGCCCGCCAGCTTGCCAAACTCCCCCATATCGAGGCCTCGCTTGGCTCTCGCCACTCGTACCGCCACCGCGAACGTCGCTACACCGGGCTCTTGTGCCATTGTTGCCTCTGATTGTAGCGTTGAAGTGGTTAGAGGCAACGGCGCTGGTGCTACTGGTGTTGGATCTAGCGCCTCTTGCGCCGTGATTGGCGCTCCCCGGCCGATCTTGAGCACTGGAGGGGTGGCGCTCGCTAGCTCCGGGTACGCATCCACGAGAGCGCGGTACGTGTCGGGCTGCATGGCGTCCACTCCTCTCTCGATTATGTTGATGCTCGAAGGGGACAGCCCGGTGGCATGGCTGATCTCCCTGGCGGACAGGCCGCGGGTACGTCGGAGGATGGAAAGAGCATCAGATAGCGAGCGTTTCACAGGTGGTAGCTCCAGCATTGGTTTTTGCTCCGGTTGTGGTTCTGGCCGCTTCTCCGCCGCTCGCTTCTCGTCTTCTTTCTGCTGCCGGTCTGCCTTGTTGATGGCGCCTTCGTGAAGCAGATGCCGGAAGTGAGCAAGCTTGTTCATCATCTTGTGCAGACGAACCATCTTGTTTGATGGGGGGACGCTGTCGCCGTATTCCCAGAGCTGAATCTGGCCCTCTGATACGCCCACGAAGGAGGCCACCTCTCGGTACTTTAGGCCTCTTTCTTGCCGACAGAACTTGAGCGCGTCTCCCCAGTTCCTGAACAGCGGCGCCATTAACTCGCCCGCTAGCCTGCGCACCATCTTGTCGCTTACCTTACCGTTCGGAGCCATGGTCATCTGTTGCCTCCCTCATTGTCGTTCGCGGAGCCACTTGCGTGCCCACAGCGCCCCTGCCATGAAAATGTGCATGTCCTCCGTTTCGCAGTGGTGCTCAAGCGACTGGGATAGTTTATGGAGGGCCCGCTCGAATGCCCCCGCAGCCGCTGCCTCCAGTCTTTGGCCTTCCCTGTCCAGCGCTCGCCGCTCCGCGCGCGTTTCGTCCGCCCTGAACAGCTCATCACCAGCGGACATAGCCCAACCTCCGGAGCGTGTCTTTGTAGTGGATGCAGTCCGCGCAGTTTGGATCAACGGATGAAGCCCAGACGGGGATCACGTGCCAGTCACAGGCCCGGCGCAGGTGGCGCCCGAGTCCGCCCACTTGGTGCGCATGAAAGACGCCACGCCAGAAGCGGGTGGTGACTGGGTAGTGAATTAGACCGCGCACGGCGGGTAGACCTGAAGGATTGGCACCCTCACCCACCGCACGCGGCGGTTCCATCTGTATCATCATGATGGCTTTTTTGGCTCCTCCGTCTTTCCCGCGCCGCCGATCAGGTCCAGGGCTGCCGCCGCTAGGGCCGCCTTGATCTCCGGTGGCGCCTCGGACATTGGCCTGTAGACGGGAGCGCTGACGATCTGGCCGATCCGTTCGTACAGCACGCCGGCTGCGAAGCATCCCCACTTTGACAGCTCGCCCAGCCTCAGCCCGCCGTCCGAGGGCGCTATCTCCATCCGTGCCTGGTTGGCTTCTTTGAGCCAGAGCCCGCAGGCCTGACAGGCGGTAGCGATAACAGTCGGCGCCTTGCTGGCGGAGTCGCCTCGGAACTTCACGGACGCGCCCGCTTCGGCTCCGCACTTGAGGCAGGCTCGGATCATCGCCGGTTCCACCCGCCCACTACGTTGCGGACCACAGCGCTGACGTTCTGGTAGGCGGGGCCTGGCCTGCGCGCAGGTTCCCCCGTGAACATGGCCACGAAGTCCAGTTTCCGCTGCGCTCTCCCGATCGCGAACTCGATGCGGTCCCGGAGTTGCTCCCCGGGCGGCAGTACGCAGACCAGCCATCCCATGTCGCGGGTGTCCCGCCCGAGCTTGAAGGCCCCGCACCGCGAGCAGATCACGATCCGTTCCGCCTCCCCTCGGCCAGCGCGGAGGCTGAAATCGTGGACCGCGGCCGGAGCGGGCGCCGAGAAGGTCACGACGGCGGGGCTGCTAATCACCCAGTTGTCCGCGTTGTCGCTGGTGATGCTGGTGATGCTGGCCAGGAAACCAAAGGTGCCGGTGGTGCCTAGATGGAGGGACATCGTGGGATTAGCGTAACACCTCTCAGGACAGGGCGGCAACAGAAAGCTGTTGACATCTCGGTGGCGTTCCTCAGTCAGGGACTGTGGGACTCGGCAAGGCGAAGAGTCAGGGCCCCCGAGCGGGCGCCAACAAGATGACCCGGCTGCGGCGGGACCGGCGGGCGCGCGGCTATTGCGCGGAACCTGGTTGCAGGGAAAAGACGGGCTCTGACTTCCGCTGTGAGGCGCACGCGCAGGCCTACGCTGCCCGCAACAAGCTTTGGCGGCTGCGAAGGGACCAGCGCAAGCGGATGGAGGCGAGGGGGGCGGCTGGTGTCGGTTCGTATTGATGCCGCTGCCGCTGCCGCTGGCTCTCGGGTCAGGTCTGCCAACGACGGTCAGATCGGCCACCTGGTGGAGATGGAGGACGGCTCGTTGTCTGTCCAGCTCGACAGGCGAGGCGAGCGCCGGCTGGTGCCGTACCGGGCTCCGGAGTGGATCTTAGATCGCGAACCTGAAGCGACGCCTATCCAGCTCGCACGGCTGATGCACTCGCTCGACAGAGAGCTGCGGATCCTCAACGGCTCTTATTCCAACACGCTGATCGAGTGGGTCTCACTGAAAGATCCCGAGCGGATGGCGTGGCTCAACCGCGCCCGCTGGCAGCCGGTGCTGGCCCAGCTGAAAAAGCATCTGGGGCTGTAGATGCGGGCGCGGGGAACGCAGGAAATGCCGAACGATCCGGTTCGCACGGCCCGCTTCTGGTCCCTCGTTGATCAGCGAGGCGGGGTCGATGCGTGCTGGCCCTGGCGCGGCTGTCGGGAGAAAGCGCGGCCAGGGTACATGGGCTACGGCCGAAGCCGTTGGGGGCGGGGCATTGTGTTCCATGCGCACAGGGCTGCTTGGCTCCTGGCAAATGGCAAGAGTTCAACAGACGGGCTGTTTATCCTCCACGGGTGCGACAACCCTGTTTGCTGCAACCCGGCCCACCTTAGGCCTGGGACGCAGGCGGAGAACATCGCCGATAGGGACGCCCGCGGCCGTACTTGTCGTGGAATCGCCAAGCGCAACGCGAAGCTAACCGAAAACGACATAATAGACATTCGCAGCCTCCGTTCCTTCGGCGCGACTACTGACGATCTGGCCGCCGCGTTCGGGGTAGTTCGCGGCGCCGTCAACAACGTGCTGTCTCGCCTTACCTGGGGGCACGTGCCGTGAGCTACCGCGTGACGTTTCCCGCGTCCGCGCGGCCGATCGCCTCGTCTGAGCTTACGGACTGGGCCAATAGGGAGATTACCCCGCTCCTTAGGCAGCTCCGCGATCCGGAGAAGACGGTCCACCAGGGAAATCATGTCATCCAGAACCTGGACCCGCTGGGCGTCGGCACGGTTCGCTACAACGTCCGGCTTGCCCCGAATCCGCAGATGGACGGGGCGGCGGAATCGTCAGCTATCTACATCCGCAACGACCACGGATCTACCTGGGACACGGAACAGCGATTCCAGTACGCGATCTATGGGGAGCAGGACCAAGGGCAGAACCTGGCGGGCGGCAGCTGGAGCAAGGTCATTCACAGGGGATGGGGAGACGCCCACTTTGTTGCTCTCATGGCGATGGGCGACCGAGTCCCCATTGCCGACGCCAGCAACACGACGCCGATCGTGCTCACCTTCTCGCGTAAACACGGCTTCGGAGCAGGAAATATCTACCAGGTTACCGATGTCACCGGGAATACCGCGGCTAATTCCGATGTCTGGTACTACTGCCGGGTAACTGGCGAGTACACGCTTGAGCTTTGGAACGGGGACGTCCCGATCGCTGGTAATGGGATCTACACTGGAGGTGGGCAAGCCACCTGCATAGACCCAACTGTGGGCTACGAGGCGGCGCACTTCAGCGAAAAGTTCGTGCTGTCTTACTACCCGACGGCAGCCGAACGGGCCGCACTTACCGACACCATCGGGCGCGCCAACGGAGGCGTGGGTTACCTGTCCTCGATCCAGGCGGGCTTTTTGCCGGGACCGCCCTTTCACCCGCTCGGCGATCTCACCCCCGGCGTTGACCTGTGGGAATCCGGGATGGGCCGGAACAAGCTGTTTGAGGCCCTGGTCGAGAATGACCAGCTGTTTAGTGGGGGCTGCTTCGTTGCCAGCGACACGCCTAATCGAGCCTTCATAGCGATCAAGCGCCAGTATTTCCAGGACGCGGGGCCCCTGCCCTTCGGTGGCTACGGGGTCTATGCGCAGTTCAGCCTGGAGGAGGCTTACTACAACCCGCAGCCGGGGGCGACGGCCGCCATGGTCCGCTGGGCGCTCAACAACGACGCCTCGATGCAGTTCAATTCGTTGCTGGCGAGCGCGTCCTCACCGCAGCAGGCAGCCCCGCCCATCCGGCAGTTCGGCTCGTACTGGGATGGGGCCGCCGCTCAGACGCTCGGGGTGGTGCATTTCTACTCGCCCACGACTACCCCCGGTCTGGGCATCTATCAGCTCTATTTCGGGCCCCCGGACACCCTGGCGCCCAAGTTCACGTTCCAGAGTGACGGTGTCTCAGTGGCTACCACGGTTACCGCTACCTCGTCGGTTGTGGCGCCCACCATCGCCGCCTCGGCTTCGTATCAGGGCCTCGGGGCTGCGGCTACGAGCGGGGTGACCACCCAGGACTCGCCGACCCTGATGCTGGAGGGCGCCTACTGGGATGGGGCCGCCTCGGTGCTGCACGGCTGCAACATGGTGTACGACGTTACCGCGGTGACGCCCGCTGGCCGGCTGCTGATGAGGTTCGGGACGCCGGGGTTTGAGACGCTCCGCTACATCTTCGGACACGACGGCACCGCGGATTTCCAGAACGGCAAGCTTGTCTCCCTGGGCGAGCTGCGGGGAACGGCGGGCGGCTGGAAAGTGGGCCTCGGGACGACCGACTACGGCAGCGGAAACGGGGTCATCGGGATAGCTGTCGCCACGACTGCCCCCACGGTCACTCCGGGCGGCGGCGGGATCGTCTACGTCGATGCGGGCGGGTCCCTGCGCTACCTCGGCCCCGGTGGCACAAACACCGCGATTGCTCCGCCATGAGCGAAACCAACGGCGCAAAGAAGATCCCGCTGGTGGTGCTGTCGCAGCTGCAGATTGCCCAGCTACGGATCCAGAACGCCCAGCTGGCCCACGATCTGCTCTGCGCCAAGGTAGAGGCGGCGTTCGGGGTGCGGCTGCAGGGCGCGCAGGTGAGCGACGACGGGACTGTCATCGAGGCACCGCAGCCGGAGGCCCCGAAGTGAACGGCTACCTGCCCTCAAAATGGCAGAGGGAGTATCACGCCTGCACGGCTGACGAGATGCTGGGCGGCGGCTCCGCTGGCCCCGGGAAGTCCCTGGCGCTGTTAATGGACCCCTGCGAGCAGATTGTAGTTGAACACGCCCGTTGCCAGGCCGGAGAGATTAACTGGGGGCAGTCGGTCGGGTGGGCCCTGCACATGCGGCGGGCTTTTCCCATGCTTTACCAGTCCATCAGCCGCAGCAAACAGCTGTTTACGACGCTGGACCCGGGGGCGAAATACGACGCCGCCAATCACATGTGGGTTTTTTCGAGTGGCTATAAGTTCCAGTTCGGCCACCTCGCCCAGGCGGACTCGTATCTGAACTACCGGTCAGCCGAGCTTACCCACCTGGGCATCGACGAGGCAGGCGAGGTTCCCGCTAAGGACCCGTACGACGAGCTGGTGCTGCGCGTCCGCAGTGGCGATCCGGTCATGCGCAAGATGCTGAAGGTTCGCCTGGTCAGCAACCCTTGGCCGAACTGGGTGCGCGAGTATTTCGTTGATCCCGCCCCCGAGGGTCGGAAGGTCATTGTGTCCCGGGCCCGCCTCGACGACGGAACCTATGTGGAGCGGACACGGATGTTCCTGCCCGCGAGGCTGAGCGACAACCCCGATCCTGAATTTCGCAGCAACTACATCGCCAATCTGGCCAACAAGCCGCCCCACATCCGGGCTGCACTGCTCGATGGCGACTGGTACGTGGTGGCGGGCGCCTATTTCGCGGACCTTTGGGATCCGTCGAGGGTGGTTATCAAGCCCTTCAAGATCCCGCCGGGCTGGCGACGCTTTCGCTCTGGTGACTGGGGCTACAAGAGCCCCTGCGTGATCCTGTGGTGGGCGATCTCTCCCGACGGCGAGATGATTTGCTACCGGGAGCTGACCGTCAACGGCCCGAAGGCGCGCGAGCTGCTGGACGCCCACGGCGTGGCCCACCGGATCCGCGAGATCGAGATGGTGGCCGGGGAGTGGGACCGGATGCGCGACCGTTCGCGGCTCACTGGCCCGATGGACACGAACCTGTGGATGGAAGCGGGGCACCGGGGCCCGACGATGGCCCACGACATGAGCAAGGTGGGGGTCAACTGGTACAAGGCCAGCAAGGGCCGCCGCATGTGCGCCCAGCAGCTCGTTAAGCGCCTGCGCCAGCGTGGTTACAACGACCGCCCGGGGATCATGTTCTTTAGCGAGTGCCACGGCTGCATCTCCACCATCCCCGCTATTGGCACCGACCCCGAGGATCCCGAGGTGCCGCTCAAGGGCGGGCCCGACCACCATCTCGACGCGACGTTCTACGGGTGTTCTGCGAACGTGTTGCCTACAGGCAAAGAGGATCTCGATCGCGCTTGGGACGACGACGACGACGACCGCGGCCGGGGCGGCAGTAGCCCGGCGATGGGATATATCTCTTGAGCAGCTACCAACAGAGCGACCCAACCAAGGAGCCCCCGCGGCCGTTTGATCAGCCCACTGACCAGGCGCTCAACATCGAGCAGGAGCTGGTGGGCTGGCAGGAACAGCAGGACTCGCCCAATCTGGTGCCGTTCTTTTTACAGAGCGAGACTGGCCGCAAGTGGCTGGGGGACGTCTGCGCCAAGCAGGTTTGCGAGGACTTCGATCGCGACTGGAAGAGCAGCGAGGACTACCGCAGCCGGCGCAAAAAGAACTACCAGCTTTACACGGGTCACCTGCCCAAGCGGGACATGCCCTATCCCGGCTGCAGCAACGCCCACAGCCCCGTAATGTTCGAGCGGATCCACCGCCTCGCTTCCAACGTCTTCGCCGAGATCATGATCGACCGGGAGACGATCTTCACCGTCAAGGCGACCGGCCCCGATGACTACGAGCAGGCGGAGATACTCACCCTTCATGGCAACTGGCAGCTGCGAAATGAGCTGACCGATTTCGTCCGCCAGATGGAGAAAGCCGTTCAGGAGTTCTTTGCCGCCGGCTCGGTCTTTTGTCACAGCTACTACGATCCCGTCGCCAAGCGGAACCGGCACGACATCTTGAACTGCGAGGAGTTCGTCCTCCCCTACGTCTGGAAGACCGACCAGATCGATCTGTCTGACGTCCCCCGGAAGATCCGCCTGATCCGCAGGTACAAGCACGAGCTGCACTCGCTGGCCGCCAACGACGACAACCCCGGGGGCTGGTCGCAGATCCCCAATGTGCTGAGCAAGGCGCCCCCCTCGTGGGACGTGCTGGACTTCAAAAACCGGGATCAGGCGGCTGGCCACGAGGGGATGAAGACCCCGGAGACCGACCCGACCGCACCCTACATGTTCCTGGAGTACCACGGCTTTCTGCGGATGCCGGGGACCGACGCCCCCAGGCCCATCTGCGCCACGGTCAGCTACCCCGAGAAGCTGGTGGTGCGGCTCTACATTAGAGAGGAGGAGGACTGGCGCGAGCGGGCCCGCTTCGATGCCCAGATGGACGAGCTGCAGCGGTACCAGCAGGACATGCAGGACGCCCAGCAGATGCAGGAGCAGGAGATGGCCCTCGGGCAGCGCATGGCCTCCCCTGACATCGACCCCTTCGATGCTGCCACCATGTCAGAGGGGATGCAGGCAGAGCCCATCCCGCACCCGGAGCCCCCCGAGTGGTTGCAGGAGGGGCACGTGGACGCTCAGGGGCAGCCCTCCCCTCCCCCTATTCGTCGCGTCCCGGTGGAGATGTTTAGCCACGGCGTATGCGTGGACAACCCCGAGGGGATCTTGGGCCTATCGCTCGGGACGATGCTGGCCAAGATGAACGAGATCGTCAACGCCTCGCTCAACGCCTTCTTTGACGCCGCGATGCTGGGCAACGTGTGGTCCCTCATCGTGCCCGAGATGCTGGACCTGGGCTCTAGCTCGGTCGCGGTGACCCCGGGCAAGATCTTCAAGGCCAAGGGGGCGGTGGCCGAGAAGCTCAAGGACCAGATTATCGAGCTGCGAGCCGCCCAGGCCAATCCCCAGCTGTTCGACTTCGCCCGCTACTTCACGGAGACGGCAGACGGCGCCGCAGCGGCCCCCGGGGTGCTCTCTGGCGAGGCCGGCAAGAGCGGCGAGACGTTCCGGGGGCTTGCTACGAGGCGGGAACAGGCGACTAAGCAGCTGTCGGCGGCGGGGATCCGGTTTATCGCGTTTATGGACCAGATCGTTAAGAACAACGCCAAGCTAAACGCGGTCTTTTTGCCCGAAGACCAGGTGGTGCAGGTGGGTAACCACTTCGCCGACGCCCGGGAGCACACCTTAGGCCCCGAAGGGGAGCCCCAGAGCGTGATCCACGTCGGGCGCGACCTTTACCGGCGCAATTACTCGGTGACGTTTACTGCTGACGTCCGTTTTGCGAGCCAGACGCAGCGGATCTCGGAGTCAGACGAGATTTTGCAGATGGTGAACCAGATTCCGCCCCTTCAAAGCAACCCGGCCCTGCTGTGGGCGGCAACGGCTGACTGTTTTCGGGCGCGGGGCAAGCAGAACCTGATCCCGATGCTGGGGCCGCAGCCGCCGCCTCCCATGATGCCCATGGGGACGATGCCCCCGCCCGGGATGATGCCCCCGGGGATGCCTGGAGCAGGTCCGCCCCCTCCCGGTGGCCCCCCGCCCCCCAACGGAGCAGGCCCCGAGCCTCCCCCCGCTGATGTTCCGCTGCCTGCTGGTGTTACCGGCGGGATTCAGGGTCCGCGCCCGGAGGTTGATGCCCAATGAACGAAATGATGCCCTTTGAGGGTAGGGAATGGGTCTGCGACAACGGCCACATCCAGATGTTCCCCGCCGTGGTCACGGTTGAGGGCGCAAAGCCCTGGTGTGTCGTCTGCTTTTCCGAGTGGGCGGCCAGGAAGTTCCCGACGAGGGAGCGGCCCAGGCCATGACCGATGTAGTGGTTGACGCTGGCACCAAGACGGTCAGCGCCGCGCAGTTCTACAGGCGAATCCTCCAGGCGCATTGGCTGGCCGAGGCCGGGGCTGCCCTGGTTACCGAGCGGGCGCAGGAAGAGGCGTACGAGAGGGCCTCCTATCTACTGGAGGACGTGGCGCGACTGATCTGGCCCCTGCTGAGTCCGGAGGAGCAGCGGCAGAACTGGGGGGATGGACCATGACCGCCAAGCAGCGCGCATACCGGCTCCTGTGGCGGGCCCGGGACATCGCAGCCGACGACATGACCCAGTTCGTGACTGCGGGGCGGATCTCCGGGGCGATGGGAGCGATCTGGGAGGAGTTTACGCCGGCCGAGAGGAACGAGGTTTATGCGGCAGGCCCAGCAACAGCAAGGGAGGTGGACCATGGACACGAACAACAGGAACAGGAGCAAGCCCCCGGTGCCGGAGGTGTCGCTGATGATGCAGCGGCAGCAGGAGGCGTACCAGGCAGCGATGAGGCACTCGGAGAAGCTCAAAATGGAAGCGACCCCTCCAGCGCCTGAGCCGGCTGCGCCCGAGCCAGCGGCCCCCGAGCCCGTGGAGCCCGAGATGTCCCCGCCCCCACCCGAAGACGCGAAGAAAGAGAAAGAGGAGAAACAGCCATGAAGTACAAGTGCCGCATGGGCCACGTGGGCCCCGACTCGGATTTCTGTCACGCCTGCCTGGCTAGTGATTTCGGAGTTAGGCCATTTCAGGAGCCCGCGGAGAAATCCGAGGACGTGACCGCGGTTATCGCGCCGCCCAGGCAGGCCGTTATCAAGCACAGCCCCAGCGACGACGTTGTGGCTACCGAGATTCCGGAGGGCGCGCACCTGCCCCAGTCCATGCCCCACGGTTCCAGCAAGCCCCACGTTAAACGGTGATTTTCGACAAGTTGTCTCGGGAAGCCGTCGAGTCGGGTAAGGAGCACCCGTTTGTCCAGGCCCTCCTGCGGGAGCTGCGGGATCGACTGCAGGGGCTGAGGGACTCGCTGGTGATGGCCGCCGGCAGTAGCCAGCACGAGGGGGCCGACCGTCACCTGTGCCAGCTCGGCGGGCGGGCGTTTCAGCTCAACGAGGTTGTTTGGATGATCAACAAGGCGGAGGGAACAGACGTCCATGAGTGAGTCCCGAGTTGTCGCGCTGGCGCCCCCGAAGCTGCGGGCCCGACTGGAGGCATTTCGGATCGAGCTGCCCACGTTCCAGCCCGTCTATGACCGGGTCTTCGTTGCGCCGCTGGACTCCTATGGGCAGCCGGACAAAACGGTCGGGGGCATCGTGATCGCCGAGCAGAGCAAGCGGCGCCTGGCGGCTCAGGTGGGGCTTCTGCTGGCCGCGGGGGTCAAGGCCCTAGAGGAGCTGTATAGCCACGGCGTCGAGCTGGGGGACATCGTGATGATGGCTCGGTTCTCCCACTGGGAACGTGGCTACCTCGCCCAGAACAGAGAGCACCGGATCTACATCCTGCAGGCGGGCGAGATCGTGGGGAGCGAGGATCTAAAGACGCGCATCGATCAGGGCGACATCTGGATGGAGATGGACGCCTCTACCGGCGAGGCGAGTTTTCACGACAGGGATCGGGGCCGCGGGCGCAATGACCCGCCACGGATTGACCTTGGAGACGGAGTGTAGATATGGAGCTAGAACCAGAGCAGGGGCAGCCGACCGAGGAGCCCACCCCGCCCGAACAGCGGCAGTTGACTATCGACCTGGCCGAGGTGGACGACGATGCCCACGAAGACAAAACGCAAGCGCCCCAGCCCGAGCAAAAGCGCGCCCGTCGCCAGGCGGTCCGAGAGCTTGCCGCCCAGAAAAAGGAGCTGGAGCACCGATTCCAGACCCTCCAGACTGAGATGGCCGAGCTTAGGGGTCGGGTGTCAGTGCCTGCGCCAGCTGCGAACCCTGGGACTGCGGCCGGTGCTGACCCGCTCGACACCGAGCTTAAGAACATCGAGGCGCAAAAAGACGGCCTCCTAACCGCTATCCAGGCACTGCCCCAGAACGACCCGCGGGTGCCCCGGCTGGCTGAGCTTTGGCAGCAGCTGCAGGATCGCCGCGACGACATCCGCGACGAGAAGAAAGAGGCAAAGAAGGAAGCCAAGCGGCAGCGGGCCCCCGAGCACGAGGAGCAGCGTCGGCAGAACATCCAGCTGACCCTGGAGGCCGAATTCCCCCAGGTCTACTCAGACGAAGAGCTGCGGTTGCGGGCCCAGGCAGAATTTGCGGGCCTACGTAAGCGGGGCAAACCCGACGGCCTGGCCACTGCCCGGGAGGCCTGTCAGCGAGCGATGGGCAAGTCGGGTGTCGGCCGCCCCATCCCCGGCCCTACTGACCTTGAACGTACGAGGTACTCCGGTATTCCCGCCCGAGCTGGTACCCAGGGCGGATCTGCTGGCCAGTGGGTCCCCAATAGATTCGAGATCTCCACCGCCCGCGCCTTTACCAAGCACATGCCCGATCTCAGCGACGAGGAGCGTGTGCGCATGTGGGCAAAGATGACGGGGAACATGCCAAGGCAGGCGGGCTAGGTCAGAAAGTAGCACCTCGCGAATTGACAGCGCCGGGGGCTCGCCCCTCATGCTTTATCCGCGAGCGTAGGGTCTCGCGCACGCTGCCGCGTAGCAAACGCCCCTAGGCCATATCGCCCCGTTGTGAACGCCTCACAGCGCGCGGGTTTAGGCCAGCAGGCGGGATCTCGATGATTCGGAGCTTGCATGGCAGCGCGAAAGCGCATCGATCCCTCCGTCCGACCTGCCGATGGGCGCACCAGCTACGACAAGGTCGGCGGCAAAGACCCCGGTCGGCATTACGTACTGACCAACCCGAACGACGAGTCCACCGGCACTGACCACTACGTCAACGATCTTGGCTACGAGATCGAGACTGTCAGGCCGAGCGGCCCCATCACCGGAGCGAGTCGGCGAGCCAAAGACGGCGCCCCGATTACCGCCGGGGGCCAGGTACTCGTCAGCTGTTCTATCGAGGACTTCAACGCCCGGGTTGAGGAGGGCCAGCAGCTCGCCTCGGCGCTGGAGCGTCGGATCATCAAGGACGACGGGCTGCAGGACGGGCTGCGCGGACGTGGCTGGGAGCTGAAGGTCGAGCGGGATCGGGCTTATCAGGCAGGCGAGGAGGCGTAACTCATGGCCAATTATGGATCGCACATTGGTTTCCGCTGGGTGTTCAACCGGCTTTCCCCGGGGGCCCCACCCCCTATCGTTGTTCGCCCTGTAGCGGACACGTACGGCACCAAGATTTGCCGAGGAGCCCCGGTCAAGCAGGAGACCGACGGCACCATGTCGATCTGTGCCACCGCCGGCAACGTCTTTGGCGTTTCTGACGGGGTGGAGCAGTACTACGACGGCACCGTGGTCCGCGCCGGGATCGCGCTACCCGCCACTACCACCTACGGGACCAATATCAGCCGTCAGAGCCGACTCCGGGTCATCCGGGCTGCTGGCCAGGTGTTCTCTGTCCAGGCCGACGACAACACCACCGCTACCACCCTCGCGGGCTATCAGGCATTCGTTGGGGAGAACGTGGACCACGCTGTGGGCACCAACGTGGGCGACGAATCGGGGCACGTGGTCGACATCTCCGGCCATGGCACCGGCGCGGAAGACGTCCGGATCGAGGACATTCCCAACCGGGAAACGACGGACTTCACCTCGACGGGAGTCATGCTCCACGTCTCGTTCAACCTCGTGCAGGACGTGGGCCTGGTCTCCACGACTGGGGTCTAACCCATGAGCGCAATGACGACAGCATGGGGGTTTAAGACCCTCAAGAACACCCTCGACAATGTCATCACGGACAAAACCGACAACGTCACCTCTGACCTGGCCTGTACCAAGTACATGGCGGAAGAGTCGATGTCGGACAACTACGTCGATGACCTGGAAAACGGGGGGCCGGGCCTCCTCTCGGAGCGGTCCGAGGGTCAGGCGCTGGAAGTCGGCACCCTTTACGAGGGGTCGCTCACCCGTTACATCTCCCGCAAGTTCGGTGGCATCCTGGCCATCACCGAGGAGCTGGACGAGGACGGCAAGTACAACGACAAGTACATCGACGCTGCCCGCCGGCTGAAGCGGGCGCTGTACAAGACGCTGGAGGTGGATTGCGCCAACGTGCTCAATCGGGCCACCAACACCTCGTACACGGGCGGCGACGGCCTGGCACTGGTCAGCGCCTCGCACACCATCCCGGGCGGCGGCACGTTCTCAAACACCTTGGCGACTCCCCTCGGGCCTTCCCGGGCGGCGCTGATTACGGTGGTGCAGAACGTGATGCTGCTGCCTGGGCACGACGGGGTGACCGAGGGCTACAAGGTGTCGGGTGTTTTGCACCCGGTGTCGCAGTGGGGATCCTGGAAGGGCATCCTGGGGTCAGAGAAGGTGCCCGAGAGCGCCAACAATGAGGACAACGTCATTTACGGGATGGGGATCAAGCAGATCCCGGTTCCGTTCTGGTCCGCCTCCACCACGAACTGGCTGTGCCTGACCGATGTGTCGGACGGCCTCAAGCTCAAGTGGCGGCGCAAGCCGAAGGCCCGCACCTGGTACGACGAGGACGTGGAGATCATCAAGCATGGTCTCTCGGCTCGCTGGGCCCGGGGCTGGTCTGACGCCCGCAAAGTCTACTTTTCCAACGCGTAGAGGGGGCAACCATGGGAGTCCCTCTCTTTTCGCCGCCGCCTTACGCGCCCTACGCCGCCGGGGTGGATCTCGGGACGGTTCAGGTCATGCCGACCGGGACCAACGTCATTTACTGCCGCTCGATCGGCCCGCAGAGCTACGACCCTCCCGCCCTTACCGGCAAGATCGTCGCTACCCTGTCGGCCGCCCTGGCCCAGTGCCGCGCGAACCTCTACGACACCGTGGTCTGCCTCCCGGGGCATACCGAAAGCGTCGCCGACAACACCATGCTGACCAACCTCGTAGCTGGCACCCGGATCGTCGGGGTCGGCCGCGGGGGGAACATGCCGGTGTTCAGGTGGACGGACACCGCCTCGCAGTGGATCATGAACGACGCTGACGTGGTCGTCTCCGGACTGCGCCTCCGCATGGAGGGAGCAAATGGGGTGGTCAAGGCCATCGCGCTGACCGGGGCTGACAACCGCATCGAGGGGTGCGACATCGAGGTGGCGTCCGGGGCAACGGCCAAGGCAACGATCGCCATCGAGATCAGCACCGGGGGCGCTCGGGCTGCCATCGTCGGCAACCGCTTTCGGGGCACTGCTACCCACAACGTCACTGACGGGGTCCTGGTCGCGGCTGTGCTCGATGGGGTCCGGATCTGCGACAACGAAATGCTGTTTTCGGCGACGGCTGCAAACGGGCTCATCCGGGTCGGGGCGGTGGCGGCAACGAGCCTGATGATCGCTCGTAACATCATGCTCAACACACACACGGCCTCTAGCGCCTGTATCGCCCTGGGCGCTGCCGCCATGACGGGGATCGTCGCCTACAACGCCATGGGCGTGCTCAACGACGCCACGGTCACCGATCAGGGGATCACGTTCGGAGCCGGCGCTCTCGTGCGCTGCTTCCGCAACGATACCTGCGACGAGCCGATTAAATCGGGGACTCTCACCCCCGCCGCCGGAACCTAACAACACTTTCGGGGCCCGCTCTCTCGGTGCTGTCCTTGCCGGGTTTGCGGGCCACCGTTTTAGATGGCCTCACCCTACGTCCATACGAACGGCTTTGGCGGAACGGCTGGCGCCACGTTGGCCACGCTGAGCCCTGTCTACACGTCCGGGGTCGTTTGGTACGTACACAGCGGGACCGGCACGGACGCGGTCAGCCCCCGCGGGAAGGAACGGCTGCGCCCGCTGGCCAGCATCGCCCAGGCCCACACCAACGCCTCGAATAACGATGTGATCGTGTTCCTGTCTGGACACTCGGAGACGATTACCGGAACGACCACGCTGTCTAAAACCGGGGTCCATTACCTCGGGGAGGGCAGCGGCACCTCTCGGCCTACCTTCATTCGCAACGTCGATGCCAACGGGTACGTGTTTTCCGGCGCCGGCTGCCTCATCGAAAACCTACTGTTCGACAACGACGGGGCCCTCGCCCTGACCACCGGCGATCGTGTCGTCGTCTCGGGGGCGAGCTGCAGCGTCGTCGGCTGCTACTTCAAGGTCTCCAGCACGGCCCTAATTACCAGCGCGGCCCTCGTGGTCAGCGCCGCAAACACCACCATCAGCGGGGGCACCCAGTTTGTCAACGCCGGCTCTACGAACACGCTGGGCGGGCTGTCGGTTGGCAACGTCGCTGACCTGACTCTCGATGATGTCCTGTTCGATGGCGGCAGCTCGGGCTGGGGCTCGGGCGTGGTCGCGGCGGTACTGGGCACGATTACCCGCCTCAAGGCAAAGAACGTGGATCTCCTGAACGGGTCGGACATGACGATCGCCACCAGCTCGTTCGGTACGCTGCACGTGCGGCTGAAAACGGGGGCCTCGCAGGTCGTATGGGCAGCCTGACCAAGCCTCGTCAGTATGACTTTCCCGCCCCTCCAGGCGAGTACAGCCGTGATTGCAGCTGGTGCGGATGCGAGTTCTACCGGTCCGACCTGACCAAGAAACCCGACGGGACCTTCGCCTGCCCGGATTGCGTAGAGGGCCGAACCGCGTACGAGCTGGACCGGCTCAACCAGCAGGCAGTGGCCGAGGCGGTAGCCGCAGGGGTGCGGCCCAGGCGGGAGCGTTGGTAGGTGACCACTTCCGCCACCTCTAACCTCGAGGCAACTCGGGGCACCATTATCCGCCGGTCGTTCCAGCTGGCCGGGATGCTGGAGGCCTCGCAGGCGACCGAGGGTGACGACATCACCATGGCGGCGGACTTCCTGCAGATGGATCTCCTGTCGCTGGTCTCTGACTCGACGGCGCCCACCTGGGTCACCCGCACCACGCTGGCCCTCGTGGCCTCCACCGCCGCGTACACGCTGCCCGACTGCCTGGACGTTGTGATTGATGGCAACAACGCCGCCGGGATGCATGTCCCCTCCTCGGGCGCGGAGACCGTGGTCCAGGCCATGACCAGGGCGGACTACCAGGCCATTAGCAACAAGACCACAACCGGCGTCCCCAGCATGGTCTTTGTGGAGCGGCTGACCACAGTGACGGCGACGTTCTGGCCGGTGCCCGCCGCAACCGCCACCTTCCGCTACTCGTCGCTCCGCTGGCCCAGGGACTCGGACACCGACGCGCGCACGCTGGACCTGAGCAAGCGCTGGATGAAAGCCATCACCTACTCCCTCGCTCACCAGCTCGCCCTGGCCAAGAGCGCGCCCCTCGATCGGGTGCAGTACCTGGAAGGGCTGGCCGAGAGGTACAAGATGCGGGCGCGGGAGTCGGACGTGGAGCACGTTCACGGGCAACTGTTCGTGGGGCGCGTGTACTGATGGCCTCCCTGGTCTCCCCGTTGGCTAGCGGGATCTCGGGCGCTGCCTCGGGGTCCGCTGCTTTCTTTCTGGCGGGCACCTCCACCGTCGCCCCCGTGTACTCGGACGCCGAGGGGGTTACCGCGGTCACCTCTCATGCCCTCGATGCAAACGGCGGGATCTCCCGGTACGTGGAGGCCCGGGTGGATGTGGTGGCCTACGACGTCAACGGCGCCACGGTCCGCACCTTCACCTGGGGAGGCGACGGCAGAGACGCGCGTATAGAAAATGCCTGGTTCACGGGGCCGGACGCCACCGGGGCTATCGTTGCGGGTGGGCGGCAGACGGTAGACGGGGCGCTGACCAAGCTGGGCATCTCGCTCGGGACCACCGACGGGAACGTGCTCATCAACGGCACTGCCCTCGCCCTGACGTCGGCTCTCTCGATGTCGGCCCGCGTGTTCAACGTCAAGTTCTACGGGGCGGCGGGGGATGGGACTGCCGACGACGGGCCCAAGCTGCAGCTCGCCTGGAACGCAGCGGCCAACGCTGGCGGCGGGATCGTCTACTACCCCGCGGGGACGTACCTCTGCACCACTGCGGTTGTGATGCCCGCGTCGGTCGGCAAGGTGACCCACCTCGCCGAGTCGGCCAGCGGTACCACCATCAAGCAGGCAGACGGCACCACCTGCTGGACCCTGGGCAACGCGAACAACAACATGATCATGGGGCTGACCTTCGCCCCGTCGTCTGCCGCGAATACGGGGACGCTCATCTCGGTCGGCACCGCGGCCCGCGCTACCTTCGTTGCCTGCGTGTTCTCTGCCCTCAACGGCACCACGTTCGCCCTGTCGGCGGCCAGTACCTCGCGGGTCAACTGCTCCTCATGCGCGATCTCCCAGGCAGGCGCCAGCTCCCGGATTGCCAGCGGGGCAAGCTCCTATGTTCGCTTCGAGGGCTGCGACATCGACACGGCCGGGGCGGGGCTGACCAGCTTTTCCGATGCGCTGTTTGCAATGTCGGTGGCGACGAACTGGGCCATCGGGTCGGCCATCGCCGCGGGCACCACGTACCTCTACAACTCCGCGGGTTCCATCTTCGAAGTGGTGGGCGGCGAGATCAACGTGGCTTTCACGTCGGGCACGGTGACCCTCGCCCTCGACTCCACCGCGGGCTCCACCACCACCCTGATCCTTTCGGGGACTCACATCCGGTCAGCGGGGGCCACCGTGGCGTGCGGCGATGCCACAACAGACGTGTACGAGGGGGGCACCCTCTTTTCCCGGGCCACCGATCCCCTGACCGCGTACCCGCCGCTTATCTGCGGCCTCGGGACCGTCCGGCGGGGGCACTCCTCGGCAAGGGACGGGCGCGGCTTTCGAGCAACGACCACCGCGGGCAACGTCTCTTATACGCCGACTTCCGAGCACAAGGTCCATGAGGTGTACCAGACCGCCGGGACCACCTGCGTGTTCAACAACCCCGCTGTCCAGATCCCCATCGGCTGGCCGCTGACCATTTTCTACAAGAACACATCGGGCAGCAACATCGCGCCGACCTTCGGGACCAACTACTTCCTGATGGTGGGGGCCGTAACGGTCAATAACGGCAGCTCGGCGATCTACTGCTTCCAGCCCCGCCTGCAGGGCATTGCTACCGCCTACCTGGTGAGCATCTCGGCCAACCCCGCCACCGGCTCCGTCATAGCCTGATGCCCACGCAGCCCATCCCCTTCGTCAATGACCAGAAGTCCGGCGACCAGGAGCTGGCCGGGGCGTCTCCGCTTGCGATCAACGTGGTCACTGACGGCGCGGGCACTGTGCGCAGGCGGCCGGGTATCTCCGCGTGGTCGGGCTTTCCCAGCTCCATCCCGGAGGCCACCGCAGTCATCGGGATGCACGCCTTCGAGGGCAAGCTGATTTTCATCAACGAGGGGACGCGCCAGATCCGGCGACTCGTGCCTACCACGCAGGCGGTCCAAAACCTGAGCACCGGTGGCGGCTCCTCGTACCTGCTCGGGACCCAGCGCCCCACCTTCGCAGAGACTCAGTTTCGGCTCGTGATGACCGGCGGGGGCATCCCCACCAAGCTCGACGCTACTTCGCTCGCCTGCGCAGCCCTGGGGGGCTCTCCGCCTCCTTCTACGCATATCCTGGGGCTGGCCGGACGCCTGGTTAGCAACGACACCACAGAGGCCGTCACGATTAACCAGTTTGCGTTTTCTGACAGCGGCGCAGCTGGCAACGAGACGTGGTCCGGGCTCAACACGGGGTCGTATAGCGTAGAAGCCCAGCCTGACCCCCTCGTGGCCCTCCTTTCGAACAGCAACGAGCTTTTCACCTTCGGCAGCCGTTCCCTGCAGGTCTGGCAGCCCGCTTTCCAGGTCACCATTTTTGACTCCAGGGTCCTGTTCGATCCGGGGCGCGCTCTCAACCGGGGGTGCTCCGCCCCGTACTCGATCGTGGAGGCCGACGAGAGCTTTTCCTGGCTGGACGAAAAGCGCCGGTTTCTTAGCAGCAACGGCCGGGGCATCGAGGACATAAGCGCCGCTCTTGGCCGGACCCTGGACAACATAACCACCGTGGATGACTGCTTTGGCTTTCGCTGGCTGGCTGACCAGTACGACGTTCTGTGCTGGATCTTCCCGTCTGACGGCCGCTCGTTCGCCATCCAGTCGGGCGGGGGCTGGGCGCAATGGCATAGCTGGACCGACGGTCAGGGGTACTCAGCACTGCCCATTACCTCGCACTACTACTGGCCCGAACTGAACCTGCAACTGGTGGGGCTGTCCTCGGGTCAAATCGCCAAGCTGGATAGCACCGCCCAGGATGACCTGGGAGCCACGATTAAGGCCGAGGTGCGTACTGGGTTTCTCGACCGCGGGACCGGGGCTCACAAGCACTGCCAGGCGGTCCGGTTCTTCTTTCGGAGGGGTCACACCTCGTCGAGCACCGTTGCGCCTCAGGTGCTGCTTTCCTGGCGGGACACACTGGGAGATTTCACTACACCCATCCGCCTGAACCTGGGCGTTGCGAGTGACTACGTGTTCAGCGTCGAGAAACGGAGCCTGGGGACTTACCGGAGCCGGCAATGGCGCCTAGAATTCACCGACGCTGTGGACTTCGTGCTTGCTAAGGCCGAGGAGACATTTACGGTCGGAGGGCAGAACTGATGTACTGGGGAGACACCGCAACGGGGACGCTGGGAGGGGCCGCCTCCGGGGCCTCTATAGGTTCTTTGTTTGCGGCTCCCACCGGCGGGCTGAGCGTCGGCATTGGTGCCGGCGTTGGCGGGCTGCTCGGTGGTATTGGCGGTTACTTCAAGGGGAAAGCTAAGGGCGCCCAGAAGCAGTCACTGGCTCAGGCAAAAATGCAGCTAGAGGAGCTGGCCCGTACCCAGCGGCAGCAGCGAATGGAGGACATGGGCAAGGCAATGGGCTACTTCCAGCCGGTCCAGGACGAGATCAAGAGGCTCTATGGGTAACCAGGTCACATACGGCGGCGGATCCAGCCAGCAGGGCGCCGACTACTGGACGCCTAAGAAGCCCCCGGCGACGTCTGCATATATGCCCTCGGGGATGACTCCCTGGGGCCCCAGCGCCGGCCCGACGAGCGGCTACAGCGCCCAGCCTGGGCAGGCGACCGGCTATCAGACCCAGAAAAAACAGGGCGTGCTGTCCGGGCCCACCAAGTACAACCAGTGGTACGACGATTTCCAGAACGACCCCAACCGGCAGAACTTCCAGACGCCGGCAAAGAGCAACCTGCAGTCGCTGTACGACTCGGGCGACCAGGGCTACAACAAGTACTGGCAACAGGCTGCGGACCAGGGCGCCGCTGACATCCGGGGCCAGATGGGGGCGATGGGCGTCTTTGGCTCATCGACTACCGGGCAGGCCCTGGGAAACATGAACGCCAAGCTGGGGGCCCAGTACGGGCTGCACATGGCCGATCTGGCTGGGTCCGCAGATCAAGAGCAGTCGCGGCTGCGGGGTGACTACTGGTCCGAGCAGACCCACATGGGCGATTACGCTGACAAGGCAGACAAGAGCCTTGAGCGGCGCGAACACATGCCCTTCGATGACAACATGGAGGTTGCTAAGGCTATGTCGGGCATCGTTGAGCGCTTCTCCGGGGCGTCGACAACGGAGCAGCTTGGCCTTTTCGAGCAGATCATTCAGGCGGGCATTGCCAACGGAACCACGGACCGCATTCACGCCGACCAGTGGGCCGAGGACCTGTTTAAGACCTACGGGATCATCATCAGGGCGTCAGACCTGCGCAGCGGCGGGACCACCCCGGCCACTGGCGGCGGCACTGGCGGCGGCGTCTACGACTCCAGCGGCAACTACATCGGGGAATAATGCCCGTCGATTTCTCCCCACTCTATGCCCCGGTCCCCGAGAGCCCCACCTCTCGCGGCCTGACGTCCGTGGGCACCGCCCTAGATGCAGTCCTGGCCCGTCGACAGCAGCGGGACCTGATGGAGCAGCAGATCGAGGAGCGGAAGCTGTCGCGCGAGATGATGGACTCTACCCGCCGCTACACCGCGGAGATGGGCAACGAGCGGGCAAACGCGGATCGGAAACAGCGGGCTTCGCAGGCCCGACAGACACTGGACTACAAGAACAGGAGTCTCCAGTTTCGGCAGACCGCCGAGGGCATCAAGCTGCACGGGTTCATCGGGGAGCAGATCGCCAAGGGGCTGATGTCCGAGGACGAGGGCGAGGACTACATGCAGCGGAACGTGGACCGGTGGACAACCGGCCAGCCGCAGCAGCCGGCCCAACCGCAGCAGCCCTCAGCGTCGCCTTCCCCGGGGAACCAGCCCCAAACGCAGGGAACCCCCGGCCAGCCTGCGCCCCAACTTCCCCCGCCTCCGTCGCCTTCCCCACCGCCTGCACCGGGTCCCGCTCCGGGCGTAGCCTCGACGACGTCAGCTAAGCCGCTCGCGTTCGCCCCGGGCTTCGTGGGCTCGCTGCCCCTTGCCTACGATCCGCTCTCGGCCGTGATGGCGGCGAAGTCGGCTGCTGGTGTGGCTCATCCCGCCCAGCCCGAGCTACCGCTCCCCGCCGGCTCCCCGCCCGCTACTCCCGGGCCCGCTCCGGCCCCCACCATGGCTCCCACGGTAGGCACTCCCGCGACTGCTGCGGCGGCCCCTCGCCCGAGTCGCTTCGCGAACGTAACCCCGGCCGCAGTGGCGGACGCCTTTGAAAAGGGGCTGCTGGCAACGCCGGAGGTGATGGCTGACCCGCGCCTTCAGGACGAGGTGAGGGCAACCGCAGCCCTTGGCCGCAAGCCGAACGGACTCGGTCGCGACGAGATGGCCAGTCTGTACAACGCTGCAAAGAATCGGATCCAGAGCGGGAAGAACGCGGCACTGGCCAACGTGCGGGCCGAGCACACCTCGCAAAACCAAGAGAAGACCCAGGGGCGCCAGGATCTCCAGGGCTACCTGGACCAGAAGCACTACAAGATGGATCAGGCGTCGCTGCGGCAGTTCCAGCGCATGCTCAACCAGGCTGAGCTGGCCAAGCGGGGCAACTCCAAGGCCGCTGCGGTTTTTATGGGCATGTTCGTCAAGTTTGCCCAGGGCGAGGTTGGCGTTCTTACCCCCGGCGATATTCACACGTTCTGGACCACCGCCGGGTCCCCGAAAGAGCGCACAGAGTCCTACCTGGCAAAGGCGTTCAACGGTGGCCTGGGCGAATCTGCGCGTACGAAGGCCGTCGAGGCCGTGGAGTGGCTCAAGAAGACGTCAAACGACCGGATCAATGACATCTATACGGGCGCGGTCGATCTGATGCGCGGCTACGGGGCAGACGGCGATCGTCGTCTCAGGGCCTATTTCGGTCGGGGCCTCCCCGAGATGGAAGCGACCCGTAAGCAGGGGCTGGACGAGGCCGAGGTGGCGCGGTTCAAGGCCTCGCTGGGGAAGCCAGGGAAGTAATGGGCTACGACAGCAGCCACCACAGCACGGCAACGGCCAGCGCCGCGGGGCCGAATCCCTGGATGGCATCGCCCACGAACTCGCCCATTCGGGATGGCGGGGATGATGGGGATGGCGCAGGAGGGGTCACCCATTGCACGCCCTGGTCGGTCGCCACTCGATACGCTCCGTTTGCTGCTTTCACAGTCTCTAGTTTAGCAGGCTGGGCAGGTGGGTTTCATGGCGTCTGAGGAGCATAAGCAGCTACTCATCGAGGTAGCCAATCGGGCTCCCAATCCTGCAGCCAGGGAGGAGGCCGCGAAGCGCTATCGCGACATTTTCAACGAAGACGTCCCTGTCTTTGAGGGGCCGGTGCTGGAGGGCGAGCCGCGCATGGGTCCCGCGAGCCTGGCGCCAGATCCTGTCACCGCTGCAGCGCCCACACCAGAGCCGGCCCCGGGTGGCAAGTGGAGCAACCGGCTCGAAATGCTCGGCGACCGTATGAGCAACATGGTGTCCCTGGGCACTTCTCGGCCCATCATGGACGCCCTGGGGCTCGGCAGCGGACCCGCCAGACGCAAGCAACTGGAAGAAGACCCTGAAGCCTCGATGCAGTTCGAGGTGGGCGGCGAGCCCGTCTCCGGGACGGCCCTGGTCGGCGATACGGGCGGCGGGCTCCTCGGTGCGGCTGTCGGGCCGGCGCGGATGCTCGGCGAGGCGGCGCTGGAGGGCGGAAAACGAGTAGCGCAGGCGGCGGCTCCATACGTCAGTCGCATCCCCTCGGCGCTGCAGGGGGCGACGTCAGCGATTGCGCGCATGTTGCTCGGGGCCGGCACGGGCGTAGCTACAAACGCCGCCCAGAACGTGGGGGAGCGGGGCGGGGACGTGCCGCGGTCAATGGACGACATGGCCCGGTTGATGAACGTCGCCGGAGAGGGGGCTCCCACAGCCGCGATCATGGGCGGCGGCGGGGACCTGCTCTCTGCGTTTGCGTCGCGGGGGCAGCGGTCGCTGCGTGGCACGAAGGAGAACCCGACCTGGATCGGCCGCTATGCCAAGGCGAAGGAACGGGGCTCCTACAAGCCGGATGAGACCATCGAGACGTCGCAGGGGAAGATGACCGTCAGTAAAACCCGCGAAGGCTCCGTGGCCAAGATGCGGGACTCGCAGGATGCGGCAGAGACGGCGATCGACCGGTCTGCACAGGCGGACCTGGACCTGACCCAGGAGTCGCATGCGCTGACGGAGGCCGACTGGGCGCCGCTCCTGAAAGACCCCGTATCGCGAGCCCGCCTCGAAGCGAACCTGCTGGCCCAGCAGAACGACAACATCAACCCGCGGACTGGCGAGCCTTACAGCGGCCATCTCGACCGCGTGCTGAGCGCGGAGCTTAAGCGGGTGCGCGCGACCCCCGGCAAACCGAGCGGGCTGGTTGACCCGAGCGGCGAGCCCATCGCTTCACCGCCCGAAGACTTCACCGCCGGGGATGTGCGCCGCTACAGGCAGGAGGCCCGCAAGTCTTCGTCCAAGGGCAAGCCGACCGCCACTCCCGAGCAGTCAGACGCCGATGTTGCGTATGATGTTTGGCGCAAGGCCCTGCACGATGAGATCCCCGGGGCCCAGGACATCGACGCCAGGGCTACCGCTCGCGCCGACGAGGGGCGGGAACGCCGTGATTTGATGTTCCGATCCGAGGAGAACGTGGCCCAGGAGGGGCGCCCCGCTTCGAAACCCGAGGAGCTGGAAGAGACCGCAGCGGCTGATGCCGCGGAGGCGGCAGACGTGGGGCCCGGTACACCGAAAGGGCGCCCGAAGATCCGACCCGGCAAGCGCGAGGCTGGCTCTACCTTCATGGGCCGCTACGGCGACTCTCGCAGCGAGCCCGGCAAGCGGAAGCGTTCCGGCCATGAGCGGCTGCGGGAGATGGATCCCGAATTCGAGGCGGCGCAGGACCTGGTGGCGGCCAAGCGGGCAGAAGAAGCCACGTCCATGTCGTTGCAGAATATGGTCCCGAACAGCCTCTCTAGCGTAGGCGAGGCCGGCTTCTGGGGGCCGATGTTGCGCCAGCAGGGACGGTTTATCGGCGGGCGCCTGGTTGACCCTGCCTTCGGGGCCGCTGCTCGCAATTTGCCGAAGACCGCCCGGCTTGTCCCGCTGTTGCGCAATCCGATCGACGCCCTGCTAGCGGGCAAGAAAGAGAAAGAGAAGGAGAAGTAGCCGATGCACAACTCGGGGCCACAATCTTTCACAATAAAAGTGAGCACCACTGCGCCGGTGGACGCCGAAAGCACCACTCTGTTTGACAGCACAGTCGCGTTCGGGCTGGGCGGGTTTCGTCACCTGCCCATCAAGCGCATCTCCTTCGCGGTCAACAACAGCCACGCCTTCACGCTGATCGCCAAGCGCTCGATCAACGGCGGGACCACCTGGACCACGTTTAGCTCGATTGCGGTGGCGGGCGCTCCCTCGGCGGGTACCATCACGGGGCCCTACGACTACCTGGTGGACACGTTCCTGGACTTCCAGTTGATCGTGACCAACGGTGGCACCACGCAGACCACCTGGACGCCCGAGATGCACGGCCACGAAGACCGGGTGCCGGGGACCTAATGACCTACGTAGCAATCCCGCCCGCGTCCGCCACGCTGTCGACGATCACGGGCCTGACCGACAAGCAGGTGGTCTTCGGGACGTCCACGGGGGGCGCCTCCAGCTCGGCTGACTTCACCTACGACGACACCACCAACGATCTGTCTATCACCGCCTCCGAGTCGGGCGGCACGGTGGGGCTCACGCTGGCCAACAGCAGCAACACGGCTAGCTCCATTGCGGCGATTACTGCCCAGGTTGCGGGTACATCCGCCGGCGATCCGGTGTTCCGCTGGATCGTCAACGGCACCACCACATGGTCAGGGGGCGCCGATAACAGCGATTCGGACACATGGAAGCTCGCGCCGAATGCGGACGTGGGAACGAGCCCGGCCATATCGATCACAACTGCGGGCGCGGTAACCCTTGGCGGCGGCCTGCTCGCGGTAGCTCCGGCCAGTTCGGCCGTCACGATTCTCCCCGCAGGGTCCGGCGACGGATTTCGCTTTAATGTGACCGCCGCAGCCGGAGGCCTGCTATCCGGGATTTACTTGGGCAGTGTCAGCCTGTCGGCCGGCGAAGGTTTCCAGCTTCTTACTGACAATACCGCCACCGTGGGCGTGGTCCTGTCTGCGAGCGTCTGGGATACCGGCGCCGGCACGGCAAAAAGACTATGGAGTGGCGCCAACGCGGCCAGTAATCCGAACCTGATCCTATGCGCCGACGGCGGGACCGTCACGGTCACCGACGCAGTTGATCTCATTCTCAGTGGCACTACCGGCACGAAGATCGGCACCGCCACCACTCAGAAGCTCGGTTTTTACAATGCCACGCCCGTGGATCAGCCCGCCACAGTTGCCGACCCTGCCGGGGGCGCCATTGTCGACGCCGAATCGCGGACCGCCATCATCGCCGTTATCGACCGTTTGCAGGAGCTGGGCCTCATTGCCTAAGGGAAAATCATGCCAATTACGCTGACAACCGCGATCGTCAACCCCAACGGCACACGGCTGATCATCCAGGACGTTCACCCCAACGACGTCAACTCCACCATGACGGTCACCCTGGAGTTGCGCACGCCCAGCGGCACCGATCACGTTGTCTCCAGCCGCACGATCACGATCCGCAATGGCGTCTCGGACCGGGTCAGCAGAGCGGTACTCACCGCGAGCCAGCGCCTGGAGGACTGGCTGCTGTACGAGCCGAACGTGCTCACCACGGCCACGGGCTACACCGACGCGATCGCAGCATGGAGGGGTGGCACCACCGCGGCGGGGAGGCGGACGGCGCTGGAGACGCAGATGCTTGCGGCGGGCACCATCCACTCGTCGCTGACCGGGACATGATCCCCCAGTACCTGAGCCCGGCGTTTCACCTCCTTGAGTTTTCCTGTCACTCCGGGGACTCGGTTCCCTCCGCCTCCATCCCCACCCTGATCTTCCTGGTCCGGGAGGTGCTGCAGCCCATCCGTGACGAGTGGAACGCGCCCCTGATCGTGGTCAGCGGCTACCGCACGCCCGAGTGGAACCAGCGGGTCGGCGGGGCCACCACTTCCACGCATCTGTTCGTCGACGGCGCGGCAGGGGTGGACGTCCGGCCGGTCAGGCTCGCCGAGGTGGCCAAGCTGCACGCCATGATCCTGGCCAAGCAGATGCGCGGGGAGCTGCCCGAGATGGGGGGCCTGGGGGAGTACCCGAATTGGTCGCACGTCGACTCACGTAAATTGCCCTCGGGTCGGCTGCGAAGGTGGAAGGGCATGGGGATGGGCAGCGAGCCCCTCGGATGAAGGGACCGGGCGGGGGCGTCCCTATCACAGGCGCTGAATTAATCCCCGGCCCGGCGGTCGCGACCCTACCATGATCCGGCGCCGGTTCAGCAAGCGGGACGCGAACCATAGCGAGATCGTCAAGGCCCTGCGCGCAGTTGGGGTGCGGGTGATAGAGCTGCATGCCCTGGGCGGAGACGTCCCCGACCTGCTGTGCGTGACCCCCCGGGGTCTGATGCTAATGGAGTGCAAGGTCGCTAAGGGCAAGCTGTCCGAGGGGCAGTCCCACTTCTTTGCAACCTGGGTCGGCCCTCCTGGCTCCCTGGTGGTGGTGCGCAGCGTCGCAGAGGCCCTGGCGGCTACGGGCGTGAGATGTTACACTGTTACCCATGGCCAAACCGCAAACACAGACAAGCAGCAGCCTCGACGAAATGCGGGTTCTCCTGGCCCGGATGCAGGAGGAGCAGCGGCAGCGGCTGGCCGAGACAGACGCCGAGCTAAAGCAGCGTGAGCACGGGATCCTGCGCCTGCAGGAGCTGATCTCCGATATGGAGAGCCCGTCTGCGCCCTTGCATTCTGTTGCCGGTTCCCCCAGTCTGGCCCTCGTGGCAACAAAGCCCCGCGCAAAGAAGCCCCGTCCCCACCCCGACAGCCTCAAGCACAAGCACCCTTTCCCCAGGGCGGTGGGCAACGTGCGGGCCTGGGCCCACGCAGCCGGGTTTTCCTACACCTACGTCAAGGGGTGGTTCAGCACCGGCAAGTACCAGCGGCCGATCCCCGCGAAGTTCGCCCTGCGGCTGCTGAAAACCCACAAGGTCCCCCTGGAGGCCTGGAAAAACGGCATCTCCACCGAGACGCCCCGGCCACGTGACGCCGGCTAGCAGTGTTGCCTATTCCCTGTTGCCTGTTGCTTGGAAAGCGGCTACAACATGAGGGATGGATGCCAGCATCGTCACCGCCCCCGCCCCGGGGATCCAGACCTCCAGCACCCTCGGCAAGCTAGCCGGCGCTCTCGCTAAAGCTCAATCCTCCTTCAAGGCCGTCGTTCGGTCCCGTGAGGTGGAAGTCACCTCCAAGCGCACCGGGGCCAGGTACAAGTTCACCTATGCGCCGCTCGACACGGTACTAGACGCCGCCATCCCCTCCCTCGCGGCTAACGGGCTGTCGCTCACCCAGGAGCTTTCGGGCACGGACGCCGGGCGATTCTGCACTACCACCCTGATGCACGAGTCGGGCGAGTGGCGCTCCAGCACCCTGCAACTCCCCGGCGAAGCCCCGACGTCCGCCCAGGAGTTCGGTTCGCAGGTCACCTACGCCCGCCGGTACGCGCTCCAGTGCGTGCTGGGAGTGGCCGCCGAGGAGGACGACGACGCCAACGGGGCCGACGGCAACGAGGTGGGCGCCAAGAAAACCCGCGCCGCAAAACCTGCGCCCGCGCCCGCGCCCGCTGCTCCTCGTCTCGAAGCAAAGACCCAGGCGCGCATCAAGATCTTGCAGAACGAGTGCTCGATCGAGGATCGCGAGTGGCGCGAAAAGTTGATGTACCACTACGGCGTCGAGTCCAGTGCAGACCTGACCACCGACCAGGCGCTGGACCTGATCCGCCGGCTAGGGGACGTCAAGCGCACCAAGGGGCCTGTCCCCGCACAGCTCACCACGGACAACTCCAAATCGGACGGTCAGGGGTGACGTAGGGACTGTTTTCGAGTTGTAGCCCGGATGTAACGTCCGCGTTCGGGCAACGGCGGATCGCAAACGGACGGGGCATGGAAGCGGGAGCGAATGGAAAATCAGAACGCGCAGGTGGAAACGGCAGAGGCGATGTTCCGACGGATCTTGGCCGAGGAGAGGGCCGAGCACCGGGCGGAGATGGCGAAGCTGGTCAAGCAGCAGGTCGGAGTGGAGGCCAACAAGGTCAAGGGGCTTCCAGAGGCTCCATTCCGCGAGATCTGGTCACAGTGGGAAGTGGCGGAGCTAAGCCCCACGGGCAGACGTCAGCGCTACGACGTTGATACCTGTTACGGCAACAAAGGCCTTGTGCTGGACCTGCCGTTTGCCTGGGAAGGGCAACACCGCTGCACGATCGGCGCCCGCAAGAAAGACCCCTGCACAGCCCCGGCCCCCCATGTCCACCTCGGTGACTTCCCCGTTTGCGAGCTGACCAAACAGATCGGCGCCGCCTGGTTTGAGAGGCTGCGAATCGAGCCGCGCAAGCTCAAGCGCAAGGGCTCCACCGACTACCGCGCCCACGGGAGCCTCAACCGAATCCTGACCACCGCCCAGGGGTGCCTCACCTGGAAATGCACGAAGCTGAACAACCCCCTTAAGGGCATCCCGATCAGGAAGGTCAACGCCGAACCTCGCCGAGGCTGCTTTTTCCGCGACGAGGAGGAGCTGGAGGACTTCCTGCGCTACGCAAACCCGACCCTGCGTGACATGGCCAGGCTGTCCACCTTCTGCGGCGGCATGCGGGCCAAAGAAGTTCGCTTGTTGAAGATCTCCGAGGTGGATTGGGAGGCGCGCGTGATACGGCTGCCCGACAGCGAGGAGGGCGGCGAGCGGCGAACCAAGGCGGGCACCGGCCGGGACATCACCCTGTTGCCCAGGGAGTACGAGATGCTGGTGGTCCGACGGGCGACGTCCGAGGCCCTGGGTACCGAGTACCTGTTCCCCAACCCGCAGCCCAAGTGGCGCAAGCGCAATCCCGATGCGTGCAAGCAGCCCGTCCCCATCGAGACGCTGACTCACTGGATGGACGCGGCCGGGGAGCGCTGGGAGCGGCTGCTAGGGGGGAGCCACAAGCCCATTTTTCACGCCTTCCGCCACACCTACGGCACCTGGGGAATTCTCAAGGGCATGCCCGTCAACGCGCTGATGGCCGAAGCCGGGTGGTCAAACCCCCTGATCGCCAAGCGATACATGCAGTACGCCCGGAGCATGGCCACCAAGACCGTCGAGACCTTGCGCCAGACAGTGCGCGATGTGCTCAAGACCAAAAAGGAGCGGCAGGCAGAGGAGAGTGACGAATGACCGGCTATCTGATCATGGCGGTGAGGGAGGCGCGGCGGTGCCGACAGGAGACCCACGCGGGCAACGGCCTGCTAGCCATGGATCGGCTCTGCTGGGCCTGGCGCTACCTGGGCAAGGCGGAGTCGGTCCCCTGGCACATCCGCTCCACCCCGGGCTGGAGACGCAGCTACGCGCGAGCCTGGGCGGCTACCGACGCTGTCCGGTGTGACCTGGTGCGGTCGTTCCGCCTGACGGCCATTGTCGCGGCAACCGCTCGCCACCTCGCCCACGCCTAGTGGTATACATGGGGGGCAGAAAAAAAGTGTTGTCCCCCGAGCAACATCTCTTGCTTGCTGTTGCCTACGTCGTATACAGTCGTCCGGCGACATCATCCGCGGGCGGCGTCTGTCACGTTCCCCGGACCGGTCGCGAAAGGGGCACAGATGCGTCGAGCACCGCAGAAGGGTTGGAGATCCCGATCTGCGGATCGCCAAGTTGGCCATCCCCGATTTCAGGGACGCCAAAGTGACGATCCCATTACGATGGTTTCCTGTTTGGCCGAATGCGAGGGGAACCTTAGTCAGGGCCAGGTCCCGACCACGTTGGAGGACTGGTGGGCGGCCCGAGGCGTTACGCGCACTTACGCAGCGAATCTCTACGCTCGTGTAGCCAGACTGGCGCGGTTCGACTTACCCGCCCGCACAGTAGATAGACTTCTCCAGGAGATCCCGAGTTTAGCGGCGATCAGGGTGGGCAGACAGGGGCGTGGAGGCGGAACGTGCCCACAACAAGCGTAGCCACGGCGTGCGCCCACCACAAAACGAGTGACTACTACAGCGAGGGCGGGACGCTGCTGGGCGGGGACTGCAAGAGCTGCGGCCTGCGCTACGGCGTAGGGATCTGCGACGGCTGCGAAGCAAAGAAGCGGTTGTGGGTGCTGGTGGAGGCCCGCGAGATCCGCCGCTACTGCTCCGAGGACTGCTGCCAGCAGGCAAAGAACAGGGCGGCCAAGGCCAGGGCCCGGACCGTCGGCGGCAAGGCCAAGGGGCGCAAGTGAAGGAGCGTCCCCCTCGTCGCTACGGCCGCCCGGGGCAGTTCCGTATCCGCCTGACCAGCGATGACAGCTGGTTTTGCACGTGCCCCGCCTGCGTGCAGGCCCACCCCTGGCGGGCGCAGCTACGAGATGAGCGCAGGCAAAGGCTACGAAAGGCAAAGGGCGGGGCGCTGTCGTGAGTTACACAGAACGGCTCCGCGATCCGCGCTGGCAGAAAAAGCGGCTGCAGATCCTGGAGCGGGACGGCTGGAAATGCCAGGAGTGCGGCGCAACCGAGTCAACGCTGGAGGTGGACCACCTCATTTATGCTCCGTCGGGCCGTCCCTGGGAGGTGGACGATCAGGGTCTGCGCACGCTGTGCTCGGACTGCCATGAACGCGTGACCAAGTTGCGCCGTGTTGCCCGGGCGGTGGTCGGCACCCTCGGATCCCGCGAGCTGTTGTCCCTGCTGAAGGTGTTCGAATTCCGGGACGAGATACACGCCCGCAAGGCATCCGGCGAGCTGAAGTCACTGTCTGAGTGCCTCGACGGCCTGGAGCACTACTGGGGTCTGGTTCAGCCATGAGAGGAGACGACGACGACGTGGGCACCTGGATGCCCGTCTATATCCAGGATCTGACCGCAGACACGCAGCACTTATCACCGGAGGAGTTTGGGGTTTACCTCAGGCTCCTGCTCCAGATGTGGACCCGTGGAGGAACCCTCCCGAGTGACCCCCAACGTCTTTCCAGGATTGCCGGGTGCGACGCCGAATCCTGGTCCCGCGTATGGCCTCACATCGGCAAATTCTTCTCGGCCCCCACGGATGGATCCCTTACCCAGAAACGCCTCAGCCTGGAAATCGGGCGAGCACGTCAGGTAAGGCAATCCACCCTGGAGAAAGCCCAGAAAGGAGGAGTGGCATCGGGGGCAACCCGTAGGGCGCGCAAGGCTGAAGCTGAGGTTGAACCCCAGGTTCGTCCCCAGGTTGAACTTGAGCTTGGCGCCAGCTTGAAGCTGACGGCAACACCTTCACCTTCACCTTCACCTTCACCAGAACCTGAACCAGGACCGGATCAGAGTCGCGCGCTGGCGCGCACGATCCCCCCCACATCGGCTTACACGATGGTGATGGGGATCCACGGAGATGCTTGGGAAGGGGAATACGGGGAACCGTACATGCCCACCGGGCAGGACAAGAGCCATCTCGGGCGGGTGCTCAAGTCGTTCCGCGACCGCGCGGCCATCGATGCCTATCCGTGGCGGATGGTGATGGCGAACTACATGGAGGACACCGACCGCTTCGTTGCCAACGTCCACCGCCACTCGTTGGCCTATTTCTGCAGCTGCGGGGGAGTGAACAAGTACCGGGTGGAGCCGTCGCTGGTGGCGAGCCAGCCGGCAAAAACGCAGGGAAACATAGGCGTGCTCAAGCGCTTCATGGCCAGGGGAGGGGACGATGTACAAAACGGTGTTCGCGATGGAGATGGCAAAGACGGCCGACGTGTTCCGAGTCCAGCTATCGGACCTGGCAATGGAGGCCTACTGGGAGGCGTTCGAGACGGCGGGCGATGATGACTTTCGCAGGGCCTGCAAGCGGGCGAGGGCTGAATGCGAGTTCATGCCGACGATCCGCCAGATTGGCAGCTTCCTCCCTTCGAAGCCTCTGCCGGTGGATCCCCTGGTCGCGCAGTTGCTGCAACCGTGGGAGCGGGTGGAGCCCTGGCCCGAGCACGCGGTGGGGCGCAAGGACGTGAACGTGAAAAAGGCGGCTGCGAAGTGGGAGCCCCAGGGCGAGCTGGAGAAGGCCGCATACAAGCGCTGGGTGGGCATGCAACACGCGGACTGGTACGGCGGCTACTGGCCCGGCGTCGGCGAGCACTGGAAGGGGGTCAAGCAGCAATGACCGGTGAAGTGGCTAGCTTTGTGCCGGTGTGCGATCGCCAGGGCTGCGGCCGGCGCGCTACGTGGTTGATTTACTGGATGGACCACCGGCACACCGCCTGCGACATCCACAAGGGGACTTCGGAGCGGGTTTGTAAGGAGCGCGGCGAGGCGATCAGATTCGTCCCCCTCGGGGAGCAGCCGTCGTGACGGTGTTTCTGGTGGTGACGTTCGTGCTGGGGCTGACGGCCTCGTTCGTGTCGGGGTTTTTGTTTGGCAGGGATCAACGGAGATAGGAGCGACAAATGGAAAGCTACGGACTGGTAATCGGCAAGGTGGTAGGCCGCGAAGCAGGCGGGCCCAAGAGCGAGTTTCTGGTGGTCGAAGACAACAGCGAGCCCCAGTTCCCCAAGATCGTCGCCTGCGAGTTTTACGGGGGGCAGCTGGAACTACTCGGCAAGCTCGATCCCCGGGTGGGGGACATCGTGAAAGTGGAGGGCAACCTTCGTAGCAATCGCTCGATGAAGGGCAAGCTCTTTACCTCGTTTAACGTGTTCCGCCTGACGAAGCTGAACCACCTGTTCCCCGCCCCTCAGAAGTGGCCCGAGAAGCACAAAGAGCAGACGGTGCGCGAGCCGGGCGAGGACAGCGACAAAGGCAACGATGGGGAGCGGCCGTGGTTCTAGGGGGCAACATGAAGCAGAGGATTCGCTGGCTAGAGGTGCTGCTGGGGGTGATAGCCCTGGCGCTCGCAGTGTCGCTGCTGTTTCGCCTCATGGGCTGCGCGACCACCACGGACCCCGATGCAGTCTCGGGCGCTGGCGCGCGGGTGGTCAACTGCGCAACCAAGGCGGTGGGGGAGAACTGGACCCGTGCTTACCCCGAGGTAATGAAGTGCCTGACCGTGGTCATGGTGGCCCCCATCCAGTGCCTCGATGCGGTTCCCGCGGTGGTCAAGGTCACCGTGGACGTCGTGGCCTGCATCGTGAGGGACACAGCCAAGAGCGCGGGCATGGCAGCCAAGTCCCCCGACGCTGATGCGGTAACGGTCCGGAAGGCAGAGCGGGCAGCGGCGTACCTGGAAACCCGGGGCTTCGAGTTTGCACCATGAGGTACGGAGACGGCTGGGATGCGGCCCGCTGGATCTTTCTCTTCCTGACGCTGCTACTGACGAACTGGTTGCTGATGGACATCCTGGTAATCGTCAAGAGGCTCAAGTGACGGGCCTTCGAGTTTGCAGAATGCCCGGAGGAGACAGCGCGAACCGGTTTACAGCCGGAAACGTTAACTCCCTTCCCACGGTGAGACGGCCCCGGGCGAGCCGCAGCGGGTGGCCACTCGTGAAGCGTCCGCCGTGGGCGATACTACTCCTGCTCGCTGGCTGCGCGACAGCCCCCACCAAGCCGGTGGTGCAGCCGGTGTATCCTCCGCTGATCACCTACGCGGCGGTGTTCGCTGCCGGGGTGATCATCGGGGGAGCCACCTCGCTGGCGGTGCAGAAGGCGTGCAGGTGCCCGTGAAGTTGCGCGTAGCTCGCAAGGTTTGTAAGGCAGTGTGGCTGTCCTTCCACGCCCGCCGCGTTTTCCCGATCGGGGCGCCTCCGACCCCGTACCGCTGGACTACCCGCCGACGGGCCTATGGGCGGTGGTTCCCTCGCTCCCTCGGCTCTGCCGTCGGTCCGTGGTGCGCATGACCTACTCCCCTCCCCGGCACATCCTGCTGCGCCGCCGGACAGACGCGGTCAGCGACGAGGACGTGGTCTACTTCGAGAGGGCCCTGGGGAACCAGCTGCGCGACGCTGCCCACTTCTATGGCCTCCCAGCCCCCGGGGTGACCTACGTGCCCGCAGACACGAGCCTAGGCAGCGAGGCGGTGGCTATAGACCTGGTGGACGACGACGGCAGGGACGCAGCCATCGCCCATCACGGGTGGATGCCCGGGGCTCAGTTCGCGTGGTCCCTGGTGGGCGTCAGGGAAACACCTGACTGGACAGTAGCCGCCAGCCACGAGGCCCTGGAATACCTGTGTAACCTGCGCCTCGATCGCTGGGTGAAGGGACCGGGCGGGCTGTGGGCCTACGAGATCTGCGACCCGGTGCAGGCGGACAGCTACCCCGTGGCCATCGAGATGATGGATCGCATGCGGGTGGTCCGCCTGAGCAACTACGTGATGCCGGCGTTCTGGGGTGAACCCAACGGGATGGGAGTCGGGGCGGGCGACGTCTACGACTACCTGGGCAGGCTCAAGGGTCCGTGGACTCTGGCTCCGGGCGGGTACGCAGTGGTGCAGTCAGACGGGCAGCGTACGGAGCTAGGGGCGCAGGCTCCCGGTGGTAGCGTTCCCAGTCC